>Ga0167615_1000032_pt1 | contig 54796 bp, 52 predicted proteins | sample BED_Mat_host_9_1_FD_111800 | JGI IMG/M metagenome (GOLD analysis project Ga0167615, IMG submission 111800) | Extremophilic microbial mat communities from Yellowstone National Park, USA - BED_Mat_host_9_15 (v2) (version 2) | ecosystem: Environmental > Aquatic > Thermal springs > Hot (42-90C) >... | reverse complement strand
TTGCGAAAAGTATATCCAAGAGTAGTATAAGTTTTATGGTATTCCCATAACCTATGTTGAGCCTAGAAACACATAGAAAGAGTGTTCTAGGTGTAGAAGCATAGGAATTATGGAAGGAAAACTGTTTTTAAGTGCCTTAAATGTGGGCATGTTGACCACATCGACGCAATGCTTGCTTCGATATAGCGTTTCTTCTTCCTTTAATGGTAAGGTGTAGGTCAATTGCACGTATAAAGGGATGTATGCAAGGGGAGCCCTTATACCCCTAAAGGGGCTACTTTGAGAACGACAAAGATCCCAGACCTCCGAGCTTTAGCGAAAAGAGTATGTCAGCGTAGCGGTTTTGCCTGAAAAAACTTGGGGTTCACATATCCTGTATGCAAAGCTTGCGGTAGTTGTCAGAGCTCGAAGACTTTGCCTCCAACCATATTTGCAAATTATACAGGGGTATTTAAATCACTTAAAAGCCGAGTTTCCCGTTAAGACCTCGCCAATTATCAGCGTGTGAACTTCTTCTGTGCCCTCGTAGGTTAAGACGGATTCAAGGTTGACCATGTGGCGGAACACAGGATATTCAAGACTTATGCCGTTTGCTGCAAGAATCGTTCTTGCGGTTCTTGCCACGTCTAACGCCATTCGGACGTTATTCATCTTAGCCATAGAGATCTGAATAGGCGTAACCGCGTTACGCTCTTTGAGCTTTGCAAGCTCGAATGCTAAAAGTTGGGCCTTAGTGATCTCAGTTGCCATTTTTGCAAGCTTTTCTTGAGTTAATTGAAACGCAGATATGGACTTGCCAAATTGTGTACGTTCCTTGGCGTAATTTAGTGCAGTGTCAAAACACGCTTGTGCCGAACCTACAGCACCCCATACTATCCCAAAGCGGGCTTCATTTAGGCACTTAAGTGCAGAACCTAACCCAGTAGCTAGTGGCAGCAAGCTGTCTTCGTCAACCTCACAGTCTTGGAATGTAAGCTCAGATGTGACAGATGCTCTCATAGAAAGCTTATTTTCTATGTTAGTTACAACTACCCCTTTGGTCTCTGTTGGCACAATGAATCCTGTTATTTTACCGTTTAGTTTAGCCCATACGATTGCTATCTTCGCTATGCCGCCATTTGTGATCCACCGCTTGGTGCCATTGATTATATATTTGTTACCTGACTTTACAGCTGTGGCACGCATACTGCTGGGATCTGACCCAGCGTCGGGCTCTGTTAGAGCAAAGCAGCCTATAACTTCACCCTTTGCCATTTTGGGTAACCAGTAGTTTTTCTGTTCTTCTGATCCCAAAGCATATATGGCATACATGGCAAGAGAACTTTGTACCGACACAAAACTGCGTAATCCTGTATCACCGTATTCGAGTTCTTGACATACTATCCCATAAGCTAATGCACTAGCACCTGTACATCCGTAGCCATCTAGCTGCATGCCTAGTACGCCCATAGAAGCCAATGCTGGTACTAGTTCTACTGGGAATATACCTTTGTTGAAGTACTCGTCTGCATTCGGAAGGAACTTTTCAGCGACCCAGCTTCTGACGGTGTCTCTAAGGATTTTATCTTCTGCCGATAGCTGCGACTCTAACGCAAAAATATCGATTGGCATTTGCTATTCCTTAAGTTTATGATGCCTGCTTCTTTACCCTATATTTTAGTTTAGGCTACCGACGGGTTGGTCGACACGGACACTGAATATGCCTACTTTTCCTTGAGTTGATGACCTAGAGGGGAGGCCATGGAATTTGCCGGTAAGATACTGGCACAGGAAATTTCCATTTTTCATCCAAAATACTTTTTGTCCTTCGGCCAAGCATCACAACCTCTTCGGCACTCAAAAGTTTACTTAACTCTAGAGCTATACCCCGTTTATGTTCTATATCTTCCGCCAACTCCTGGAGTTTCGGAACAAGTTCACTGGGAAGGGGTTGTCCAGCAAAATCCCATATAACTGATCTGTATTTTGGCTGAACATGGAAGGTAAGACCATGGTCGATTACCCATATGATGCCTTTGGAATCTAAAAGGCAGTGCCCAGATTTACGATCTGCGTTATTAGTTATGAGATCGAATACCACAACTTTCATAAAGTAATCAGGAAATCTTTCACGTAATGTTGCGTAGTGCTCGTTAGGCACAAAATCTATGTACGCTTGAAGCATCCCCTCACCATGCGGGAGATCACTGCGTATTACTGTAGGAGGTATGTTTGGCCAGCCTAGGTAGCGAGACAATTTATACGCCGCCAGTTCGCGTTTGTGAAGCGTAGTGACAGGAAAATCGTATAACGGATTGGTTCCGCGCACTGGTTTGTAGACAGCAAGTACATTGGGGTCCGAGTAACTATCTCGAAGTCTCAGTAGAAACGTGTAATTAGTACCGGGTACCATCATGCCCATTATGCTCTCAACTCTAGCTCTGCATAAGTACTGTTCTAGCTTCTGGAAATCATAGTTGCCGAATACTTCCATTTTATTCTGCTTAAAGCATAAAGTTTGTGTTTTTTTCAATTAAATGATAACTTGAACCCAGGTTAACTAAGTGTGTGTACTATTGAAAGGACAAATATTTTGGTTTCCTTAGCATTTATGAGCAAGAAAACTCCGAGCTTTAGGGAGGCGAATATGTCAGGCTACATTATTGGCCTCTGGCCATTTTGCATAGGGCACGGGTGTCCCTCTTTATCAATAGGTAGTCCACAGAACTTGCAAATGGGTCTGCCAGCCAGCACGACTGAAGTAGTTTGCTTTGCAAATTCCAAGGCTTCAGATCTGCTAAGCCAAAATCTTGCAATTCTAGGCGACTCGTCTTCAGTTACCAACTCTTTAGCTATAATTACATATTTGTTTTTGGTTTCGCTATAGGCTATGCCAATTTCGCCGACTTTCCACTCGGCTGTGATGGTAGAATCGTAGCCGATGTTATTGGGCTGAGGATGATTTTCTGCAACATAGATTGTCTCACCCAGAAGTTCAAATATACGGTGAGCAAGAGCCGCCATTTGAAATTTTTCAACTCCCAGCGTAACCACCGCTTTTCCTTGCCTTGCTTGAAGGAAAAACTCTCGTTGCCCAGGTTCGCCGATAGCTAATGTGTGAAGCTCATCCACCGGATCTAAGTCGTACTGGATATCCATTATTCTCTAGGCCAAACTAATCATGATTTACACACACAAAGTCAGATTTCATAATCACAAATACTCTTAATCATGATCTTATCAGCATTGGCAGGATTAGAAGCCATAGCAAACTGTTTCCACAGTTAACGTAATTTTTTAGGGTAGAGCAAGACCACATGCGCAGCGGGTAGGGTAATTCAAATACTTTTCTAGCGCTATGGCAAGTAGCTGAGTTGTTGCTTCTTCATGGTGCCGTGCTTCGTGGTGTGCTGATGCCACAGATAGTTTTAGGTAATCGCAAAAGAATGTCTCTAATAGTATATGGGCTCTGAGTATTAGCCTTGCTCGTACTTGTCCTTGCTCTGTTAGATGATAGCTGCCTGACTCGTCCCTTCTAAGTAGGTTCTCTTGCTGCAGTTCGTCAACAATAGCTTTTGCTGACAATATGTCAACACCAAATTCTCCGACTAAATCGGGAATAGTGAGCCCAGTGCTTGGGCTGGTTGCCATTCGTCTAAGCACATCACTTTTAAGTAACCTTCCGGCACAAGGCATTATGCGCTCCTCATAAGTGTAAAAACTGGCTGTCCTCTATGTTTTTATTCTAGATTGCAAGTTTACTCCTAAAACACGCATATTGTGACTTGACGGTGCGGCTTAATCGTAAAACATGAACAAAGGTTGCAATAGTCTTATAAGAACACGTGGCTTTAAACGTGTCTGGACTGCCACCAGTTTAGAAGTTATGCCTTGTATCATGAGAAAGTCCTCTTGGTTTAGAATATGTTCCAATCAGTCTTTAATGTAGTTTTGTACTTTATTTCATGCCTATTTCTTTCTGGCAGGTGGATCCGCACGTGGAGGTAGATCCTTTTAGCTACACAACAAGACTTAAGGTACGACAATATGAGCTAGACGCAAATGGACATGTTAACAATGCTGTGTACTTAAATTATGCAGAACATGTTACAGTCGAGCATGCTGAACTTTCCGGGTTTGGTGCCGAATGGGCAAAGCAAAGAGGTGGGGCCTGGGTTATACATAGAAGCGAGGTAATATATCATTCGCCAGCTACTGTTGGGGATGAGCTTGAATTAACTGTAAAGGTTTTGATGGTCAAGGGTGTGCGAGGACTGCGAAAGACAACCATTACCAAGTTACCCGATCAACAGCCGGTAGCCGAAGTTTTAACAGAGTGGGTATGGATAAGTAAAGCTACAGGGTTACCTTCGCCGTTGCCATCAGATATAGTAGAAGTTTACAAAGATCTCGATCCTGACCCAAGTATAAAAGCTTGGCTTAGACTTTGGAAGAATAAAAGACAGCAGATTTGAACCTGCTGTCTTTTACTTAACTTCGCGATAGTCTGCGTCTACTACATTGTCTCCGCCGTCTGACCCTTTTGCTCCGCCGGAAGATTCACTTTGCCCAGATGGCGCACTTTGCATGTATATATATTGGCCAATTTTAGATAATGTCCTATTCAGATCATCATACGCTGACTTCAAGGTTGCATAGTTATTTTTATTTAGTGCGTCTTTGACTGCATCAATCTTTGACTGGACTTCATTTCTTAAATCGGCAGGTATCTTATCACCATTTTCCGCAAGTATTTTTTCACTCTGGTAGACAAGAGTGTCTGCTTGGTTGTGTAGTTCTATCTCTTCTCTTCTCCTGCGGTCTTCTTCCGCGTGTTCTTCTGCTTCGCGCACCATCCTTTCAACTTCTTCCTTGGACAGTGTTGTCGAACCTGTAATTGTATATTTTTGCTCTTTTCCTGTTCCAAGGTCTCTGGCCCTTACGTTCAAAATTCCGTTTGCATCAACATCGAACGTAACCTCGATTCTCGGCACGCCTCTAGGCGCTGGCATTATACCTCCGAAGTGAAAACGGCCCAAGGTTCGGTTATCTTTAGCGAGTTCTCTTTCACCCTGCAGTATATGGAGTTCGACTTCGGTTTGATTGTCTGCAGCTGTTGAGAATATTTCCGTCTTTGACGTTGGAATAGTAGTGTTTCGCTCTATTAGTTTTGTCATTACACCGCCAAGGGTTTCCAGTCCAAGTGAAAGCGGTATTACGTCAAGCAATAGTACGTCACGAACCTCACCCTTCAAAACACCTGCTTGGATAGCAGCTCCAACTGCTACAACTTCATCGGGATTTACACCCTTATGAGGCTCTTTGCCGCTCAAATCTCTTACTAGTTGTTGGATAGCTGGCATACGGGTAGAGCCTCCTACCAGGATTACTTCGTCAATCTGGGATGGGGTAAGTTTAGCGTCTTCTAGCGCTTGGAAGAATGGCTTTTTGCACCTCTCGGTCAGGTCTTGGGTTAGCTGCTCGAACTTTGCACGTGTTAGAGACACCTCTAAGTGCTTAGGACCCGTTGCATCCGCTGTGATAAATGGAAGGCTTATAGTGGTCTCCAAGCGTGTAGATAATTCGATCTTAGCGCGCTCTGCGGCTTCAATAAGCCTTTGAAGAGCCTGCCGATCTTGCTTTAAGTCTATACCTGTGTTCCGCCTGAAGTCTTCTGCTAGCCAGTCTACAATACGCCTATCGTAGTCGTCTCCACCAAGGTGTGTATCGCCACTTGTTGCTTTTACCTGAAATACACCATCGCCAACTTCGAGTATCGAAACATCAAACGTACCACCACCTAGGTCAAAGACGAGAATTATTTCGTTTTTCTTTTTATCAAGTCCATAGGCAAGGCTTGCAGCAGTAGGCTCATTTATGATCCTTAGAACATTTAGTCCAGCTATAATCCCGGCATTCTTTGTCGCCTGACGTTGGGCATCATTGAAGTAAGCAGGCACTGTTATTACAGCGTCTGTTACCGGTTCGCCGAGGTATGCTTCGGCATCGGCCTTCAGTTTTTGCAATATCATTGCTGATATTTCTTCTGGGGTGTATCTCGGCTTATCAGCGTAAGGTAGTTCCACTTCACAGCGCCCTTCCTTGCCTTCAACAACCTTATAGGGCACCATGTTTTTTTCTGTTTCTACCTCTGACAATCGTCGGCCCATAAATCGCTTTATAGAATAAACTGTATTTTCTGGGTTGACGGCTGCTTGCCTTTTTGCAAGCTGGCCGACCAAGCGCTCTCCATTTTTTGTAAATGCTACAACGGAAGGAGTTGTCCTACTTCCCTCAGCATTTGGTATAACCTTGGGCTCTCCGCCCTCCATAACAGCAATAACAGAGTTAGTAGTACCCAAATCAATTCCTACAGCTTTTCCCATTGTGAACAATCAGCCTCCCTTGTATAAAGTTTTGCGTAGATATTGTAAGCAATTTTTTCGACAACCAGTGTGCGCTATCGCTATATATTTCCATCAAGCTAATCTGTAAAACATTACCCTTGGTAATGGTACATCTAACAAGCATTATAAGCTTCTCGTTATGTTTTTATTGCTAGCTGACAGGGGTATAGAAAAACTAGTGGGTGATTGGTATGGTCGGAGTAAAAGACTACTACGAAATTCTTGGTGTGAAAGAGGACGCGACTCAGGAAGAGATAAAGGCGGCCTATAGGAAGCTGGCGCGCCAATATCATCCTGATGTTAATAAGTCTGACCCAACGGCTGAAGAAAAATTCAAGGAGATTAATGAGGCATACGAGGTTCTATCAGATCCTGAGAAGCGTCGCCAATATGATGCAATGCGCCGCTATGGCTCAAGTGCACCTTTTACAGGCGCAGGGCCGCAAGGCGGATTTTCATATGGTTTCGATTTTTCGGGTTTTGACCTATTTGATATCTTTGAACGCATGGGATTTGGCCTTGGGCGAGATACTGCCCGATACACAGCCAATATTAGTGTTTCAACTTCAATAACGCTGAAAGAAGCGTACACAGGCACAACTCGTGTTATTACGCTTCCTGATGGACGTAGGCTTTCAGTACAAATACCTAAGGGTGTTTGCGACGGATCGCATGTCAGAGTTACCCCTGCTGATAGCCGCCAAGCAATATATGTAAATATTAGTCTGCACGATAACGGGGAATATGAGGTAAGAGAGCATGATGTGTATTCAAAGGTATTAGTGCCTGACTACCGTGCAGCACTTGGCGGCGAGGTAGCGGTGCTTACGCCCTCAGGTGAAAGAATAATGCTTAAAATTCCAAGAAACACAACTTCGGGTACTGTGCTAAGAGTGCGTGGGAAAGGGATTCCAGCGCTTGGAAGCCATCCTGCTGGTGACTTGTACTACCGAGTTGAAATTACTATGCCGTCACGTATCACGCCGGAAATGGAACGGTTGTATAAAGAACTTGAAAAGCTAGATACACTTAAAAACTAATTTGGAGGTGAAATTGTTCAATTATGAGGCTTGATAGACTTACGGAAAGAGCGCAGCAAGCGCTTCAGCTAGCAAGCGAAGCTGCTAGAAATTATAACAATGGTGCGATTGAGCCACTGCACATACTGTATGGGTTATTTAACGTAGATGACGCTCTCGCGCCTTCAATTGTTGAAAAGCTAGGGGCGAATCCCCAAGTGGTAGAGGCTGCTATAAGAAACGCAATAGAGAGGCTACCTAAAATTTACGGCGCAACAGGTGAGCCATATCTTTCCAATGCATCTGTGGATGTGCTTAATAGGGCCTGGGATGAAGCGGTTGAAATGGGTGACGAGTATATTTCCCAAGAGCACCTGCTTTTAGCTCTGTCGAGCGAGCGAGTTGTAGATGTTAATAAATTACTGGCTTCATTTGGGATAACCAGAAAGGGATTGGTCGAGGCAATAAGGGATATAAGGCGTGGTCAAAGAGTGGTTGACCCGAACCCAGAGAGCAAATATCAAGCTTTAGAGAAGTATGGAATGGATTTAACTAAAGCAGCTCGGGAGGGCAAGCTTGATCCGGTTATTGGCAGGGATGAAGAAATTCGAAGAGTAATCCAGGTGCTGTCGAGAAGGACCAAAAACAACCCCGTGCTTATCGGTGATCCTGGAGTTGGTAAGACAGCAATTGTCGAAGGGTTAGCGCAACGTATTGCAAAGGGCGATGTTCCGGAGACGCTCAAAGACAGAAGACTTGTTGCACTTGATATGGGTGCACTTATTGCGGGTGCTAAGTATAGAGGCGAATTTGAAGATCGCCTTAAGGCTGTTCTAAAAGAGGTTACGTCTTCTGATGGCAGAATAATACTGTTTATTGACGAAATGCATACACTTGTTGGTGCTGGAGCTGCTGAAGGCGCCATAGATGCTGCTAACCTGTTAAAGCCTGCGCTGGCACGAGGGGAACTAAGAGCTATTGGTGCTACGACGCTTGATGAATATAAAAAACACGTAGAAAAAGACCCGGCTCTTGAGCGCAGATTTCAACCTATATATGTTTCTGAACCCAGTGTTGAGGACACAATAAGTATACTGCGTGGTCTTAAGGAAAGATACGAAATACATCATGGTGTAAAAATAAAAGACTCTGCAGTAATTGCTGCTGCAGTATTGTCACATCGATATATTACTGGAAGGTTTTTGCCTGATAAGGCTATAGATTTGATTGACGAAGCTGCATCTCGGTTACGTATTGAGATTGACAGTATGCCGTCCGAGCTTGATGAGCTAGAGCGGCAGATCCGGCAACTTGAGGTAGAAAGGCAGGCTCTCAAAAAAGAAACGGACAGAGCCTCACAAGAACGACTGGCTGCTCTTGAAAAAGAGCTAGCAGAAAAGCAAGAGCAGGCTAATAAGATGAGGCTAAAGTGGCAGCAGGAAAAGCAATCGATCGATACAATCCGAAAAATTAAAGAAGAGATAGACAAGCTGCAAGTGCAAGCCGAGCGTGCTGAGCGGGTTGCCGAATTTGAAGAAGCTGCAAGACTAAAGTATGGTGCAATACCTGAAGCACAAAAGCGCTTGGAAGCTGAAATGGAGCACCTAAGGCAAATACAAGGCGATAGACCTTTACTAAAAGAAGAAGTTGACGAAGATGATATAGCTGAGGTTGTGTCAAGTTGGACTGGCATACCCGTAAAGCGGTTGGTGGAAGGTGAAGCGGAAAAGCTGCTACACATGGAAGAGAGGCTGCACGAGCGGGTTGTCGGTCAGGACGACGCTGTATCGGCTGTTGCCAATGCTGTGAGAAGGGCAAGAGCGGGCATTTCTGACCCGAATAGACCGTTGGGTTCCTTTATATTCCTTGGGCCTACGGGAGTGGGTAAGACCGAGCTTGCTCGAGCGCTGGCTGAGTTTCTATTCGATGACGAGCAAGCTATGGTACGGCTAGACATGTCAGAGTATCAAGAGCGACACACAGTTGCAAGGCTTATAGGTGCTCCACCTGGGTACGTAGGTTACGAGGAAGGAGGTCAGCTAACAGAGGCAGTCCGACGAAGACCATATTCAGTAGTATTGCTAGACGAAATTGAAAAAGCTCATCCCGACGTGTTCAATACGCTGCTTCAGCTTTTGGACGACGGCCGCTTAACAGATGGACAAGGGCGGACTGTGGACTTTAGAAACGTGATTCTTATTATGACCTCGAATATCGGGTCTTCGTATTTAGTAGAGAACCAGGACGGGGATTTTGAAAAAGCAAAAGAGTTGGTGCTCCAAGCACTAAAAAACCACTTCAGGCCCGAGTTCTTGAATCGTGTAGATGAAATCATAGTCTTTAGGCAGCTTACACGTAGTGAACTTGCGCAAATTGTTGATATACAGTTGCGCCGGCTTGCTCAGAGATTGGCTGAAAAAGGTATAGGGATTAAAGTAACTGTGGCTGCGAAAGACCTTCTTGCTGAAAGAGGATGGGATCCAGTCTATGGTGCAAGACCTTTAAAGCGTACCATACAGAAATTGGTTCAAGATCCGATAGCGCGCATGATGATAAGTGGTGAGGTTGGATTTGGTGACACAGTGCTGGTACAACTGGATCCTATGGGTACGGAGCTTTCGTTTACTGTAGAAAAGGCTAAGGAAGCAGAGCTTACAGCGTAAAGAACACATTAAGAAAAGACTAAATAAGGTTATCCTTGCATAACTGTAAAGTAATCCTTGCGGTTAGTATTAGTGGAGGTGGTAGAACATGCTGCCGCAGAACCTTGAGAGGTTTGATTCGAACTTCGCGCGACTAGCGCAGCATGAAGGTATAGCGCATGAGCTAACAAGATTAGCCCGCTACATTAGTGAAGCAAGGGCCATATACGATCAGCGTCAAGAATTGGATCGCAAGCTTTATGAGGCTGAGGCACGTATCGCTGAAATAATCTCTAGGGAGGAGTTCCGTAGCTTTTGGAAGGCATTAGGCGAGTGGTATCTTTCAAGAGACCTGGCGGGTGAGGTAGAGCGTTTAGCTGAAGAGCTTAAGGCGAGTTAGAGCAGGCGCGTTTGCCTACCAGTCTTTTCCTACTACAAAAGCGGCCAAACGATAAAAGGGCCGTTTTTTTATATTTCGTCTAGCTGACATACTCTCCACTTTAAAGGTCGGGGCTTTCTTGCTCATTTATTAAGCCGGCGAGCGGATTCGAACCGCTGACCTGCTCATTACGAGTGAGCTGCTCTACCTGCTGAGCTACGCCGGCTAGCTCTTTTGTTTGTTACCAACATTCATTCTACAAATGCTGTGAGTCTTTTATGAATACCGGTTACATTTGCATTTATTTTAAGGATCTAATGAAGTAACGAAATCATTGACACTGGGGTAGTTAGCTGTACCAATAAACATAATTTTTTGTGTGCTGCGAAACTCTTGCATTTGTTTCAGTGCTTTGAATAGCGAGCCAATGCTTAACGGGGATTTATCTAAGTTAAGTGAATTTGTCGCATCTGGTCCAACAGGATACGTTGCCAGATTTCATCTTTTCGATTCTGCGCACCAGCTATTGTAAAGGGCGTTCCAAATAGGAGGTCTGTATCGTTATATAAATTAGACGAATTAAATATGGCTCAAATGCGCTAGTTATGAAAGCTTCGTTCGTTCCGCATTGTCCTGCTATCTGGTTAAAAACCAAAGTAGGAATATGGGTTGGCACTATACTGTTGGTGCTTTTAAGCGGTGCTGTAGCGATTAATTTTTCCCATCTATTAGTGCATAAAAATAATTCCAGCGCTTTATATATAAAACCTAAGTACGTATCAGTTGCTTTCTACATACCAAATGGACGTTTTGAGGCACTAGAACAAGACAAAATTGTTTTACATTCCGGCAGGGCTATAGTTGGTACGTTGCGTGTTACTGGCAGTTACAATGGTGAAAGGGAGTCCTACACTGTTTATTCAAAAGCGCACCCAAACATAAGTGTACAAGTATCGGGGGAAATGGTTGATATGCTAACCGAAAATCACTCAACCAATGCTCCAATTAGTGTTGGGATTCCAGGATTTTTGGCTACTCCTTACATTTCGGAAATTATGCTTTCGAACACTTTTAGATACAACAAAAATGCTGAAGGTTGGTATGTAGGCACGGTAGGCAGAAGTCAAGTAATTGAGAGTATGAGTAAACTTGGACTGTTCTTTGGAGACCCAATAATGGAAAGCACGTTCAAGAGTGGCTCAATAGTAATACGTTGGGCTGCGAAAAACAAGATGGTGACTAATCTTGTTTGGGAGCTGACTGCGGAAAATCCTTTCAATGGTGGTGTAGCATCAGTGTCATATTCCATTACCAATGTGTATGGGGGATCGCAATGACTGCCCCAGACGACTTTGAGATACGAGAAGTTTCGGAGGATGATTACAATCAGTTAGATATGATGCTAGCGGAATTAAATATACAAGAGCAGATATACTATCCAGAGCATCCTCAGTTGACGCGCGCCGAAATGGAGAGTATCACTAGGGGTAGCGCACGTAAGACATTTGTAGGTGAGAACATAATATTTGGAGCCTATTCCGGGCAAAATCTGGTTGGCTTTTGTTGGTGCATCGTTTACGATCCTGGTACGGGATTGGAGGCTGAGATAGCCGAGCTTTACGTGGACGAAGCATATCGCGGCCAAGGAATAGGTGCAGCTCTTGTGCAAAAAGCAGTTGAGATGTTTTCACATAAAGGGGTTAGTTTTGCTTGTGTGTGGACTAGAGAATCTAATGAGGTGGCTTTAAAAGCCTACTTCGCTGCTGGATTTAAGCCTACAAGGCAAACAGTCCTTGTGTGGTATCCTGAGATTAGCTAAAGTTTAACAACGCTATACTTTAGATGTGTTGGTTTTCCATTTTCCACAGCGACGTGCAGCTACTTGTTGTGTGAACAAATTTGTTTAATGTGCTTTTGCATGCATCGTATGGTTTTTAGATCGTTGATTTAGTGCCATAATTGCCGGTATCACCATGGAGAAATCGTTACGGGCTCAGTTGACGACTGATGTAGCATATGCCATACAGAGCTTGATACAGGATATCCCAAGCTTGCCCTCTGATGTAGAAGTTCAAAGAGCAACGCGTGCAGAGCATGGAGATTACGCTTGCGCTTACGCGCTTAGAGCTTCGAAAGCCGCAGGCAAAACACCATTGGATCTCGCTGAAATAATTGCCAACCGACTACAAGATCGAACTGAATATGATGTAGAAATAGCAAAGCCAGGCTACCTTAATTTCCGCCTTAAACCATCGTATTTAAGGCGAAATCTTCTTAAGGTGCTCGAACTTGGTGATGCTTACGGGAAGCTTCAAATTGGGCAAGGCATTCGGACACAGGTAGAGTTCGTTAGTGCTAACCCTACAGGGCCTCTTCATGTGGGGCACGGCAGAGGTGGAGCTCTTGGTGATGCTATTGCAAATGTTTTATCATTTGTGGGCTACGAAGTTGAACGAGAATTTTACGTAAACGATTATGGGAATCAAACCTATTTGCTAGCTAAGTCGATTATTGAGCGAATGAAAGAGATGTTTGGGCAGGTGCCCCACATTCCTGAAGGTGGATACCAGGGTGAATACGTTAAAGACCTGGCAAAGCAGATTCGCAACGAGCTTACAGATATAGACATGTCAGTGCTGGAAAATCCAAAGAGCGAGCTCATTGAGCGCATAGAAAAGGTTGTGGTTAAGAAGATTGTTGAGGAGTTTAAAAAGGTACTTGGAAATATGGGCATTGAGTTCGATCGGTGGTTTTATGAAAGTAAGCTATGGGAAAAGGATGATGGAGAACCATCTCTTGGTGAGAAAGTTATGGATGCACTAAGTCAGTTAGGATACATTGACGAGCGAGATGGCGCCCTGTGGTTTGTACCGCCTAATGCGGATGAGGGCGAACGTTATGTAGTGCGCCGATCAAAGCTGAAGACAGATAACGAGCCAAATCCTCCGGGAGCCGTTACTAGAGGTGAGGAAGAGGCATGGAATAAGACTAATCAAGAGGTAAAACAAAATCGTCTACACACATATTTAGCGTCAGACATTGCATATGCGTATGAACGGTTTATCAAAAGAGGATTTGAGTCCGTGGTATGCGTATGGGGTGCTGATCATCACGGTCATGTCAAGCGTGTTAAACAAGCTATTCAGGCTCTAGGCATTGATCCTGAGCGCTTAAAGGTTGTTTTGGTACAGATGGTTCATGTCAAAGAAGCTGGGAAACTGGTGCAAATGTCAAAGCGAGAAGGGGAGTTTGTTACGTTGCGTGAGTTAATTGATAGGGTAGGGAAAAATGCTGCTAGATATTTTTTCCTGATGAGAAGTCCTGATTCTACTATGGAATTTGATATCGATCTTGCGACTCAGCAAAGTATGGCCAATCCAGTATATTATGCTCAATATGCGCATGCAAGGCTTGCAAACGTGCTGGAGTTCGCGCAGCAGCGCAATTTAGAACCGAATGGCAATTTGGATCTATTGTCCAACGGTTATGAGCTTGACTTAATGCGTCAAATAGCGTATTTTCCTGACTATATTGAAGACGCCGCTAATTTGCTAGAGCCACACCGGTTATGTTATTATCTGCAAGAGTTATCAGACAAAGTACATGCATATTATCAGGCCGGAAATGATGATCCTTCGCTACGCATTGTTAGCAATGATTCGGAACTTAGTTCAGCACGGTTAGTTCTATGCAAAGCGGCAAAGCAGGTGCTTAGAAATACTTTGTGTCTTTTAGGTGTAGATGCACCCGAGAGGATGTAACCTAATATGGAAATAACCTGGTTTGGACATTCGTTTGTACGTGTTAGGGACAAATCAATTACTATTGCTGTAGATCCATATTCGCCTACGCTCGGATTAAGTCCAGTAAAAGTTTTTGCGGATGTTGTGCTTATTACCCACAAACATGAGAACCACAGCTATTTGCAGGCCATAAAAGGAGAGTACAAACTGATAGATGGACCAGGTGAATATGAGATCAAGGAAGCGTTTATTACAGGGTTTGCCACATATCATGATTCCAAGGAGGGCCAGGAGCTGGGTAAGAATACAGTGTATGTAGTTGAGCTTGACCGCTTAAGGATATGCCATTTAGGTGATCTGGGCCACTTGCTTGATGAAGTTACACTTGAACAGATTGGCGAAATTGATGTACTGCTAATTCCAGTAGGCGGAGGAAATTCGTTAAAAGCGAGTGAGGCAGCCGAGGTTATCGGTCAAATTGAACCAAAGATAGTAGTGCCTATTCATTATAGCTTGCCCGGCATAAAAGTTCCACTTGACCCTGTTGAAAAATTTTTAAAGGAAGTTGGGAGTGAACAATCAGTTGCACAGCCTAGGTTGAATATAGCATCAGCGCCCAGCGACGATACTACTAGGTTTGTAGTTCTGGAGGCAGCAGGTGGGCGAGGGTAAATGGAAGAAGAAGGTCCTAAGTTTATATTCATAACCGGAGGAGTTGTATCCTCATTAGGCAAAGGTATTACTGCCGCCTCTTTAGGGGCTACACTAAAAAGCCGTGGGCTCAGAGTTTCTATGCAGAAACTAGACCCCTATATAAATGTTGACCCCGGGACAATGTCGCCTTATCAGCATGGAGAAGTTTTTGTGCTGGACGATGGGTCGGAGACCGATCTTGATCTAGGGCACTATGAAAGGTTTGTAGATGTTAATCTTACTGGAGCCAGCAATATTACAACGGGGATGATATATGCAGATGTTATCGCACGGGAACGTAAAGGTGATTATCTAGGTGCCACCGTTCAGGTTATTCCGCATATAACTAATGCAATCAAAGATAGCATAAAGCACGCAGCGAAGGCTAGCAACGCAGACGTTGTGATTGTAGAAGTTGGCGGGACGGTGGGAGACATAGAGAGCTTACCATTTCTAGAAGCAATCCGACAGTTGAAAACAGATGTTGGCAAACGCAACGTTTTCTATGTACACGTTACATTAGTGCCGATAATAAGGGGAACTGAATTTAAAACAAAACCAACACAGCACTCGGTTAAAGAGCTCAGAAGCATAGGTATACAGCCGGATGCAATAGTTTGCAGATGTGAAAGGCCAGTAGGGAACGATCTCAAAGATAAGATTGCCCTACTTTGTGATGTTGAGCGTGACTTAATCGTAAGTATTCATGACGTCGAAAGCATATACGAGGTTCCCCTTATGATAGAAGAGTCAGGGCTACCCGAGGCTATATGTAGACAACTTGGGCTCGACGGCAGAACACCTGATCTTTCTGGATGGAAGCAGCTAGTAGCTCGAATAAAGGCGCCGCGAGCCAACGTATGGGTTGCCATCGTTGGTAAATATGTCGCCTTGCCAGATGCGTATCTAAGCGTTGTCGAGGCTATAAATCATGCGGGATTTCAGCAGCAAGTTAAGGTAGATATAAAATGGGTGCTGTCTGATAACCTTTCAGGAGATCTGTCACGAGAGCTAGGAGACGTAGATGGTATTGTTGTTCCCGGTGGATTTGGATATAGGGGTATAGAAGGTAAAATAGCTGCATCAAGATACGCGAGGAAGAACGGGGTGCCCTATTTAGGTCTATGTCTTGGAATGCAGTGTAGTGTCATTGATGTTGCAAGGGAAGCACTGGGTACTGATGATGTTAACTCGACGGAATTTGACGCATTTACACGTCATCCAGTAATAGACTTAATGGAAGAGCAAAAGGGACTAACAGCATATGGTGGCACCATGCGGTTAGGTATATACCCTTGCAAACTTAAGCCGGGCACAAAAGCCTGGCAGGTTTACGGGCAAGACATAGTTTATGAACGGCATAGGCACCGATTTGAGGTTAATAATGAGTACAGGCAGGTGCTTGAGGATTTTGGTTTGATAGCTAGCGGAGTTTCTCCTGATGACAGGCTAGTAGAAATTATGGAACTTAAGGATCATCCTTGGTTTGTAGGTTGTCAGTTTCATCCAGAGTTTAAGTCACGACCTACTCGACCGCATCCGCTTTTCCGTGGCTTCATGGAGGCGGTAGTAAAATACAGTGGGATAGACCAAATATCGTTGGGGCTTGACGAACGATATCAAATGCAGGCTGAGGCACAAGGTTGAAAAAGCATATTGCATGTTGCATGACTCGTATGTATTACAATTGGAATTACAGATATGATATATTGCCACAAGTAGAGCTTTTCATACTACATCCCCTATATAAGGTTCGGAAACGATAATTCTGAGTTTGGTGTGTTGTTGATTATATTTAATGATTAGGGTAATAAAAAGTTATGGACGAGAAAGAATTAACAGAGCAGGCTAACGAACAGGAAGCTAATGCAACTAAGTCCAGGCGCGGTCGGCGAAAAAAGACCGAAGAGCGGCAGATTGAAGAAGGTGATATAGGACAGCAGGTAGTGGAGCAGGTTACGGATCAGCAAGTTAATGGGATCTCCTTAGAAAAAGGACCATTAACTAATGCTTCGTCGGTTGTTGATACTAACACCGACGGCAGTGTGACTTCGCTTGCCAACGGAAGTGCCACTATTGTAGCGCCAAAGCCGGTTGTCTATACGGCGTCTGACCTTGATGACATGTCACTTAGTGAGTTGTACGATGTGGCAAAGGACCTGTCTATACCAGGATACGCAAGGCTAAAAAAGCATGAGCTAATAATGAAGATCTTGCAGGCGCAAACTGCCCTACAGCAGGGTGAGGTTATTGCTGAGGGCGTGCTTGACATTTTGCAGGACGGATACGGGTTTCTAAGACCAGGCAATTATCAGCCAGGGCCGGATGACATATATGTATCGCAGTCTCAAATCAGAAAGTTTTATCTTAGAACAGGTGACTGCGTGCAAGGTGCGGTAAGACCGCCTAAAGATAACGAAAAATACTATGGGCTTTTACGTATAGATAAGGTTAATGGCAAAGATCCTGAAGAGATGAAGCGGCGTCCGCACTTTGATGCGCTTACGCCCATATTTCCTAACAGAATGTTCAAATTGGAGACTGACTCCAAGAATATCGCTACAAGGTTAATTGACTTGATAGCTCCTATTGGAGCTGGGCAACGCGGTCTTATAGTGGCACCGCCAAAGGCTGGCAAAACTTTGTTACTCAAGAATATCGCAAATGGCCTGGCAACCAACTATCCCAATGTCAAGATAATGGTTTGTCTTGTAGGCGAGCGGCCTGAAGAGGTCACCGATATGGAGAGGTCAGTTCGAGGAGAAGTTAAGAGTTCTACGTTTGACGAGTCGCCAGAAAATCAAGTAAGGGTAGCAGAACTGCTGATAGAGCGAGCCAAGCGTCTAGTAGAGTTGGGAGAAGATGTGGTTGTTCTCTTGGACTCTCTTACAAGACTGACCCGTGCGTATAACCTTGCCATACCCTCTTCCGGAAGGACGCTATCGGGAGGAATAGATCCTGGGGCTTTGCTGCCGGCAAGACGATTTTTTGGAGCTGCCCGCAATATTGAGGAAGGAGGCAGCTTGACAATTATAGCCACTGCACTAGTAGAAACCGGCTCAAAAATGGACGATGTTATATACGAGGAGTTCAAGGGTACTGGTAATATGGAAATCCACCTTGACAGAAAACTAGCCGATAGGCGGGTTTTCCCAGCAATAGATGTAACACGCAGTGGCACAAGAAGAGATGACTTGCTACTCGGACCGGAAAGGCTTAAGCAAAGCTTAACAGTACGCAGAATGCTAGAAGCGCTAGGTCCGGAAGGTATAGAGTTGCTGATTAAAAGGCTTTCTGAGACTAGCTCCAATGAGGAATTTTTGGCAAGCCTTGCCAAAGCCACAAAACTGGATAGTTGATCAATTTAAATTTCTAACTGTCTTCTTGTAATCTTAAGCTAATATTCTTCCAGTATTCTTAGGATATTCAGCGGTTAATTAGGATTAATATTCAAGCAGCCTGGATAAAATATACATGAGATGGGCTACCAGATTCCACCTGACGAAAAATGGCCAATTGTTACGCCCGGTGTGGATATACCGGGAGATAACCCTATACACGTATCGCCACCCAGGAAGAAAAGAAAAGGTGTAATTGGTAGTACTCTTGCTGCCATAGCTGCGTTACTAGTAAAAATCAAGTCAATAATAGCAATTGCTGAAATATTGCCTGTTGCGAAAACCTTAATCACCATGGCCATATCGCTCGGTGTATACACTTTCTTCTTCGGACCGCTTTTTGCTTTGGCCCTAGTCGTGATGATATTCTTTCACGAAATGGGGCATGTTGTTGCTGCCAAAGCTGAAGGTGTTAAGTCGTCTTCACCGTTGTTCATTCCAATGCTTGGGGCCGTGATCCTCCAAAAACAAATGCCAAAGGACGCTTTTTCTGAGGCAAAGATAGCAATTGCCGGCCCTATGTCAGGTGCCTTATTTTCCGCTTTAGCACTTTTCCTATATCAGCTAACGCATTCACAGTTCATGCTGCTGGCTGCGTACATAGGGTTCCTTATCAATCTATTTAACCTGATACCGGTAAGTCCTATGGATGGTGGTCGAGTGCTTGGCATGCTCTCAAAGTGGTTTCAGCTTGTCGGACTTCTGATTGTACTAGCACTTATATTTACGGGCCAATTCTCTCCATTGCTTATACTTATATTTGTAGTCGGGTTAATGCAAATGATGGTCAGATTTAGAAGGCCAAATCCTGACTACTACAATGTTGAACCCTGGTCACGCTGGGTCATAGGCTTGCTGTATGTAAGCCTTATGGCTTTTCTGGGCTGGGGAATGTATCTTACTGATTCGATACTAAGAGTGTCAATATTGAGATAAGAGTGGAGACAAGATGAAGGAGAAAATTCACCCTACATTTTACGAGGATGCAATAGTTCACTGTTCATGTGGCAACACATTTGTCACTGGGTCAACGGTGAAAGAACTTAGGGTCGAGGTTTGCTCTGTATGCCATCCCTACTACACTGGCACACAGAGGATAGTTGATACCACAGGTCAGGTAGAGCGCTTCGAAAAACGCATGCAAAAGAAAAGGCACTAGCCGCATTGTCTGTCAATGCTGCTTCATCTTTTAGGGGTTACTTTTGCTATGCCTGATGAACGCACTATCCTTATAGATAAACTCGAAGATATCAAACATAGGTACCAACAGCTTTCTTCTCTTCTTAATGACCCCAAAACATTCGAAGACAGGGAAAAGGCTGTAGCTCTTTCTAAGGAACAGGCGCAGATACGAGAACTTGTAGAAACTTATGACACATATACCAAATTGCAGGAAGATCTAAATGCAGTCAATCTTCTGGCTCAAGAAGAAAAAACACCCGAGACGCTTGAATATTTGCGTGAAGAAGAAGATCGCATACGTAACCTTTTAGACCAATATGAACGTAAGTTAAAGATATTACTTTTGCCTAAAGACCCAAATGATGAAAAAGATGTGGTTGTGGAAATCAGAGCTGGTGCGGGTGGGGAAGAAGCCGCGATCTTTGCAGCTGACTTATTTAGGATGTATTCAAGATATGCTGAATCCCAAGGATGGACAATCGAGATAGTTGAAGCACGAGAGACCCCGTTAGGTGGGCTTGATCCAGTAATTTTTGAAGTGCATGGGAAAGGGGCTTATTCCAAGCTTAAGTATGAAGCTGGAGTTCACAGGGTACAGAGAGTACCAGAGACTGAATCGTATGGCAGAACTCATACGTCAACAGCGACAGTTGCTGTTCTGCCTGAGCCGGATAACGTTGAAGTTGAAATCGATCTTAATAAAGACATTAGAATAGATACTTTCAACTCGACGGGTCCAGGGGGTCAATCGGTTAACACCACTTATTCTGCGGTGCGTATCACCCACTTGCCTACTGGCATTATAGTGACCTGTCAAGACGAGCGCTCCCAGCTTAAAAACAAGGAAAAAGCTTTGCGGGTACTTAAAGCACGGCTGTATCAAATGAAACTTGCGGAACAATCCAAGCAGATTGAAGAGCAGAGAAGAAGTATGGTTCAGTCCGGCGAAAGGGCTGAAAAGATAAGAACGTACAATTTTAAAGAAAATAGAGTTACAGATCATAGAATAAACCTTACCCTTTACAAGTTGGATCAAATACTAGCGGGAGACTTGGACGAGCTTATAACGGCTTTAGCTGCAGCTGAGCAGGATGAAAAGCTTGCTAAACTCGTATAGTACTGGTGTTGTTAACATTGTTTGCATGTCTAAGATAGAAGAACTGGTAAAGCAGGCATCTTACATTCTCAAATGTTGTGGCTCGGATTCGCCCATGCTTGATACTGTTGTCATCTTAGCAAGTGTATTGGGTAAAACTAAGGAATGGATCTTTACTCATCCAGATGAGCAGTTAGGACAGGAAGCCTGTCAGAATTTTTGGGCATGTATAGATAGGCGTGCCTCGGGTGAGCCAGTTTCATACATAGTTGGACATCGGGAATTTATGGGTCTTGATTTTCTTGTAACACACGATGTTTATATACCTAGCCCCGATACTGAATGTCTGGTAGAGGCAGCCATTGCTGACATTAAGAAGAGGCAAGAACCAATATTGAAGGTGTTAGACGTAGGTGTAGGTCCCGGCACGATACTGCTTAGTGTTGCTATGTATGATGAACGAGTGAAAGGCGTGGGTACGGATATATCGCCGCAGGCAATTGAGGTAGCCCGTATGAACGCAAAGCGTTTTGGTGTTCAATCTAGGGTAGAACTAATTTGCACGGATATTGCTAATGGAATCCAGGATACATTTGACATAATTGTTGCAAACCTGCCATACGTTGATGTGGAAGCTAAAGGCAAGGTTAGTAAGTCTGTATCCCAGTTCATGCCACGACAGGCAATATTTGCTGAAGAGCATGGACTTGCCGTTATCAAAAGACTCATTGATGATCTCTGGCACTTAATCCATGGAAGTAGCTCTGTTTACCTAGAATGTGATCCTTTGCAGGTTGACATACTAAGTAACCTACTGCAGCAGATATTGCCCCACTGTAAGATATATGTCCTGAATGACCTTGCAGGAAGACCTAGGTGTGTTGCAGCAACTCCAAAGGGGCTATGCCAATAAGATTTTGCGATCCTGAATCAATTAAGACGGCTGCAGAGTACATAAGGAGGGGCGAAGTAATAGCGATTCCAACTGATACTGTTTTTGGGCTTGCATGTGATGCATTTAATGAACATGCCATGCAACGAATTTTTGAGCTCAAAAGACGGCCAGCTGATAAGCCTCTTATTCTCATGGTATATGAGGTTGATCAGTTGCATGAGTTTGCAATTATCGACAATAGGGCTATGTACTATGCGCAGAGGTATTGGCCTGGAGCCGTGACTCTTGTCTTTAAAGCAAGGCCTGGGGTTTCGGTGCTGCTTTCACGTAATGGCACTGTAGCAGCGCGCATACCTAACTGTGACTGTGTAATTGAATTAATAAAAGAGTTTGGAAGACCCATAGCTACGACCAGTGCAAACATTTCAGATTTGAAGCCGGCGGTTACTGCAGAGGAAGTGTTATCCTATTTTGACCTATTAGTGTTAGATAATGGTAAAAGAGGCAGCGGTATTCCCTCAACAATAATAGACATAAGTTCAGAAAACGAAAGGGTACTGCGCCAGGGAGAGATTAAATAGCTTTTATGTTAGGTAGAACAAGGAGTAGCTATGGAGACGCAGAAAAAACGGCCTGTTCAGTTCTTGAGTAATTTGGAAGTTACAGATCCTGAGGTAGCGAGTCTGATAAAAGAGGAGTTTAGAAGGCAGTTTAATACGTTAGAATTGATTCCCTCTGAAAATTTGGCGAGCCCATCGGTACTAGAGGCTCTCGGTACGCTACTAACCAACAAATACGCAGAAGGATATCCCGGTCGCCGATATTATGGTGGCTGTCAGGTAATGGATAAGATAGAGAGCTTAGCTATTGAAAGGGCACTTGCGTTGTTTGGCGCAGAGCATGCAAATGTTCAGCCACACTGTGGTAGCTCAGCCAATCTGGCTGTATATTATGCACTCTTGGAACCAGGGGACAAGATAATGGGTATGGATTTGGCTGCTGGTGGACATTTGTCTCATGGCAGCCCTGTCAATTTCAGTGGTAGATTATATGAGGTCCATCCCTATGGCGTAGCACGCAGTACAGAAACTATCGATTATGATGAGGTGCTATCCATAGCAAAAAATGTAAGGCCTAAGCTTATAATGGTTGGTTACTCATCTTATCCACGTGTGATTGATTTTGCCAAAATGCGAGAGATAGCTGATGAAGTTGGCGCTTACATGGTCGTAGATATGGCTCATTTTGCTGGCCTTGTGGCTGGCGGTGTATATCCTAATCCTGTCCCTTACGCTGATGTGGTGACTTCAACCACACAAAAGACGTTAAGAGGAGCGTGGGGTGGGCTAATTTTGTGTAAGAAAGAGCTTGCCAAAAAAATTGACAGTGCCGTGTTCCCGGGAGTCCAAGGTGGCCCACTAATGCATGCGATTGCTGCAAAGGCTGTTTGTTTTGGCGAAGCGCTTAAGCCTGAATTCAAGTTGTATGCCGAACAGGTTGTGTGCAATGCAAAGGCACTTGCTTCCGAACTTATGAAACGCGGGTATCGGCTTGTCAGCGGTGGTACCGATAACCATATGATGCTAATAGATCTACGGCCCCTTGGCGTTACTGGAAGGCAAGTGCAGGAGGCTGCGGATTCAGTAGGGATAACAGTTAATCGCAATGCCATTCCATTCGATGAGGCAAGTAGGTTTAACCCAAGTGGCATTAGACTTGGTACACCATCGGTAACAACGCGTGGTATGAAAGAGGCGCAAATGTCCGAAATAGCTGATGCCCTAGATGGTGTGATTAGAAATTTGGATAATTCAGATGCACTTGCAGAAATTCGCCAGAAAACCCTCGACCTTTGTAATAGGTTTCCGTTGCCTTATTCTATGGCAGACTGAGCGGTGGCCTCATTTGTATCATTGACAATATCCTTAGGTTCGTTCAGCCTTATCTGGCTACATTTAGCAAGAGCTTTGCCATCATTCTTGATGGCCCTGGTGATTTGTGTACTATTGGTTGCTGTATTTCTACCTGTATTTCGCAAATTGCGGCTATTAAAGCCCCCAGGTGGACGCCACATACACAAGAAAGCGGTTCCTGTGCTGGGTGGCTTGTTAATGACGTGTGCATTTATAGCCACTGTACTTTACATGGATCGCAATCAGCCCTGGGTGACAGGCTTTATAGTTTGTATTGCAGTTATTGCAGTGCTAATTACTATTGATGACGTTCGGGAAATCCCAGCTTGGGCTAAACTGTTAACGCAGATACTGGTATCAATCCTTGCTGTTTATGTTTTTGGCTTCCATATATCGTTTGTGAGCATTCCGCATTTTGGCATCATCTTTCTTGGTATTGCCGGAGGCATTCTGTCTATTGTATGGCTTGTTGCCCTTCAGAATGCTATCAACCTTTTGGATGGTGTTGATGGCTTGGCTAGCGGTGTGGTTGCAATTACGGCGCTAGCGATGATGGTAGCAGCAATTTCGAGGGCAGAATGGCCAATAGTTTATGCAACTGCCGCATTAGCTGGTGTGTGCATTGGGTTTTTGTTTTTCAATTTCTATCCAGCAAAGATAATGATGGGTGATAGCGGTTCACATGTGCTGGGAATGTCGTTAGGACTGCTTTCCATTCTAGGGCTTACCAAAGTCGCAACGATTTTCGCATTGCTGGTACCAGTGGCCGCATTGGCTGTTCCTCTTATTGACACTACTTTTGCTGTTTTGCGGCGACGTTTAAAAGGTCAACGAATAGCACAACCTGATACAGGGCATATTCATCATCGGCTACTAAGGTTTGGTCTTTCAGAGAGGGAGACTTGTCTTGTACTTTACTTAGCAACTGTAATATTCTCTGGACTTGGCTTGATGGTTTTGGGACACAAGCGGATAATAGCACTGGTAATAATTGCATGTGTTATTGGGATCTCGACTATTGTAGGGGAACATTTGGAAGAAACTGGTGCTCGCCTCTATGTTGGGTTTCAAAAGAACAGGCGCGATACAGGCTCTTCATAGTTGTTAACACATGCAAAGTAAAATTCCACTGTGTTAGAATCTTCAACGGCTTGAGCCCACGTGCTGTTGGACCAAAATTTCCCATGTTTGGGGTGCTGGCTGGTATTGGCATGCTCAATGCCGTGGCACTACTGAGTGGGCTAGCTTTGGGGTGGTTTTTGGATACAAAGTTCAATAGCAGTCCATTATTTTTGTTACTAGGGCTAGTCTGTGGAATAGTATCGGGCGCAATTATGACGTTTTATAGGATGCGTGTGTACCTTAAGTAGGTTACCCATATGGATTACTTTAGGCAAGTCACATTTTTGCGAAGCTCGCTAGTTCTTCTTATGGTAAGCGTAATATGGTCGGTGCTTTTCTGGTTTACGTATTGGGCTAATAGCGCTAATGTACTTTTAAGCCTGATTGTGGGTTGTGTATTAGCATGCATCAATGTTGTGATGTTCCAAAGATCTATATCTACCCTTACAGCAGCTGGAACCGAGATTAACGCTGCTATTCTTGCCCGTAAAAGCATAGTGCGGATAGGAGCAGTGACTCTTACTCTGTTGGTATGGTTAATAGCGTTTAGAGTCACTGGGTTATTTGCGCTTGCTGGCTTTGGCTTTTTCCATGTGCTTTGGGTTGGCCTTAGCCTCGTTAGGGCAGTTAAGCTTATGTTTGGAGGGTGATTTCGGCATGTTAACTGTAGCAGCGATAGAGGTTGGTAAGCATATAACTACACATATCTTTGGTTTCACTATTGATGCTGATACAGTGTGGAGCACAGCATTAGCTGGTCTTATTCTCATTGTTCTTGGGCTTATAATGCGTGCCACAATGCGCGACGGGGTGCCTTCAAAGCTGCAACTTATTTTTGAAACAATAGTTGAAATGGTTAGATCGCAGGTGGAATCTACAATAGGACCTGAAGGAAAGCCAATTGTTCCTTTGGCAGTTACCCTCTTTTTGTTCATATTAATTGCAAATCTTATAGAGCTTATACCCAGCGGCCATAATCCAGAATACTTGCCTGCGCCTACAGCTGATGTTAACCTAACATTTGCGCTTGCCGCTTTTGTAATAGTACTTGTGCATGCAGCTTCGATAAAAAAACGTGGCATTCGTGGCTACATAAGGCATTACTTTCGGCCTTACTTTTTCCTCTTTCCTATTAATGTAATTGAGGAAATAGCAAAGCCTATTACCCTTGCCCTCCGGTTGTTTGGAAACATGTTCTCAGGGGGTTTAATGCTGGCGCTTATTGCCACGTTGTTTCCGTTGTTTATAGTTCCAGTGCCTGAAATAGTCTGGAAGTTGTTTGATGTATTCGTAGCGGTCATTCAGGCTTTTATTTTTGCGTTACTTACCATTCTTTACTTCAGCTCAGCGATGTCAGAGGAGGAGTGATGATGCGTGAAGAGGAATGATGCCATTATTGTAAACTTTTTTGATAGTTTGGGTTGTAAATGAGGGTTTTGCTAGGTTGTATAGGAGGAAGTAGGTATGAGCTTGAGCGGAATAGAGCATGGGATTATACTTGCAGGGGCCATGATTGGTGGAGGTCTTGCACTCGGCGGAGGAGCGATAGGTGCTGCTATTGGTGATGGCCTGGCTGGTAGCCAGACTATAGCCGGAATAGCAAGGCAGCCAGAAGCTCAGCCGCGGCTTCTTGTCATAATGTTCTTGACTGTTGGTCTTGTAGAGGCTATGTACTTCATTAACCTAGCATTTGCAGCGCTGTTCGTGTTCACACTGGCGCACGGATGAGGTGAAAAAAACATGGTTGAGGCAGCCTCAAATTTCCTTCTGCCTAACATGACATTTGTCGTTGAGCTTATAGCATTTATCATTGTTTTGGGTATTCTCGGGTGGCTGGTGCTTCCACCACTTGACAGAGCGCTCACAAGGCGTCAAGAGCAGATACGTGCAGCCCTGGAGGAAGCAGAACGTGCAAGACAACAAGTTGCGGATGCGCAGCGAGAATATGAACGCAAGCTTGAAGAAGCTAGAGAAGAGGCACGCAAAATCCTGCAGCAAGCCGAAAGATACGGAGAGCAACTAAGAGAAGAACTTAAAGAGCGCGGTCAAAAAGAGTATGAGGCTATGATAGCTAGAGCCAAGGCCGATATAGAGCTTGCTGCAAAAGAAGCCAGTGATGAACTCAAGAAGGAAATTGCAAGTTTAGTTGTCATGAGTGTTGAGCGGATACTGGAAAAAGAAATAGACCACGAAACACATAGAAAGCTAATCGAAGAAGTTCTGGCACAAGCCAACATTAAAAATTAGTCCTAGGTGTTTTCCTTATGGCAAATCGAGTAGCTAAAACTTACGCAAGGGCAGCGTTTGAAGTTGCTAGACAAGATAACGCTATAGAAGATTGGCTAAGGGCATTGCATATAATTGCTGCGTTTTTTAATGAACCCATGGTGCTAGGCTATCTGCACAGTCCGAGGGCAAGCGGGAATGAGAAAATGCAGCTACTAGAGAAAACGCTTGAAGCACAAAACGTTGGAAAACCGATGATCAACTTTGCAAAGCTGATATTGTCGGAAAACATGATGCATATGATAAACGAAATTTTGCTTGAGTTTAGAGAGCTAGCAGATAAAGAGCTACACATAACTAGAGTTGAGGCAAGTACTGCAACTGAACTTAGTGAGCAGGATAAGCAGCATATTGTCAAAGAATTAGAAGAGCGAGTAGGTGGAAGGGTTATTGTAGAGTTTAAGGTTAACCCATCTTTGCTTGGAGGCATGGTTCTTAGGGTAGGTGATCATGTTATTGATGGCAGCTTGCGTACAAGGCTAGAGCAGCTGAAGCAAGCGTTGGCTAGTTGAAATAAACAAGTAGGAGGTAGAGAGTAGATGGGTATTAGCGCTGAAGATATAGGCGAACTAATAAAGCAGCGCATTCGCGACTTTGATGCCACTGTCGTTTCAGCGGATGTTGGAACGGTGGTTTCCCTTGCCGACGGTATAGCACGGGTATATGGTCTTCGAAATGCGATGGCATCAGAGCTGATTAAGTTTCCTGGGGAGACGTATGGTATAGCACTTAATCTCGAGGAAGATAGCGTTGGTGTAGTCATGCTTGGTGACTATAGCCACATCAAGGAGGGTGATGAAGCGAGAACTACTGGAAGAATAATAGAAATACCAGTAGGTGAAGAACTGATTGGCAGGGTTGTCGATCCACTGGGTAGACCTTTAGATGGTAAAGGCCCTATAAACACTACAAAGACATTGCCAATGGAGCGTATAGCACCAGGTGTAATTACTAGGCAGCCAGTTGACACCCCACTTCAAACAGGCATTAAGGCCATTGACGCGATGATTCCTATTGGGCGTGGTCAAAGAGAGTTGATAATTGGGGATAGACAGATTGGTAAAACGGCGATTGTTATTGACACCATAATAAATCAGAAAGATACAGGTGTTATATGTATATATGCTGCCATTGGCCAGAACGCAGCCAGTGTGGCTAAGGTTGCCGCTACGTTAGAGGAGTATGGTGCTCTTGACCACACCATTATTGTGTCAGCGACCGCGGCGGAGCCAGCAGCACTTCAATATATATGTCCATATGCTGCCTGTGCCATGGGGGAGTATTTTATGCTGAAGGGGCAGGACGCGTTGGTGGTATACGATGACCTAACTAAGCACGCGTGGGCGTATAGGGAAATGTCGCTGGCCTTAAGAAGGCCACCTGGTCGCGAAGCTTATCCGGGTGATGTGTTTTATTTGCACTCTCGTCTGCTTGAGAGGGCGGCCCGCCTCAACAAAGACTATGGCGGAGGGTCGCTAACAGCACTTCCGATTATTGAAACTCAAGCAGGTGATGTTTCTGCGTATATTCCTACGAATGTTATATCCATAACAGATGGACAAATTTACCTAGAAGGCGATCTGTTTTATGCTGGAATACGACCCGCTATTTCTGTAGGGTTATCTGTGTCTAGGGTTGGAGGAGCAGCTCAGATACGTGCGATAAGGCAGGTTGCCGGGCGGCTGCGTTTGGAGCTCGCACAATATCGTGAGTTGGCAGCCTTTGCTCAATTTGCTTCAGATCTCGATAGAGCTACGCGTGAACAACTTGAAAGAGGGCAAAGGCTTACAGAGCTTCTCAAACAAGACCAGTATGCTCCCATGCCAGTTGCAAAGCAGGTAGTTTCACTATATGCAGGAGTAAATGGATATATTGATGATATCCCGGTAGAGCGCGTTAAGGAATTTGAATCAGCGTTGTTAAGTTTTGTGGAATCACAGTATCCAAGGATTTATGAGCTAGTAGATTCCAAGAAGGAAATTGATCAAGAGTGCGAAGAACTCTTAAAGAAGGCAATCACTGAATTCAAGAGGAGTTTTGCTTAAAGATGCCGAGCCTACGAGATGTCCGCAGGCGCATACGTAGTGTGCAGAATACGCGCCAAATAACTAAGGCTATGGAGATTGTTGCAGCTACTAGAATGCGCCGGGCACAAAATAGGATGGAAGCTAGCCGTCCTTATGCTCAAAAACTTGATGAAGTGCTGGCAACAGTAGCGCAAAGGGTACGGGAAGTAAAACATCCATATATTATAGAGCGGCAGCCAATAAAAAATGTGTGCATGATTTTGGTAACAACTGATAGAGGGCTTTGCGGGAGTCTGAACTCAAACATCATAAGAAAGGCTGTAGAGGTTATACGAGACTATACGTCTAGCCCCGAATTTGTCACTATTGGAAGAAAAGGTAGGGATTTTATAAGACGATACTACGGGGGTGTTGTGGCTGAAGTAACCGGCATAAGCGAGAAGCCTGATTACGATGCTATGTTACCCTGTGTAGAAGTTGCCGAAAGTGATTTTTTATCGGGCAAAGTTGACGCAGTGTTTGTTGCTTACGCTAGATATGTGTCAACGGTGCGGCAAGAGCCAGTTGTAGAACGGCTAATACCTGTGCCTCAGGCAGAGCTTCAAGCTGATTCAGTTCGTGCTTCTGAATATATTTATGAGCCGGATGCTGAATCTCTACTAAGCAAGCTGCTGCCCAGGTACGTAGAGGCCAAAGTGTACCATGCTCTCCTGGAGACTAGCGCATGTGAACAGGCTGCCAGAATGGTGGCTATGCGTAATGCTAGCGACAATGCAGAAGAACTTATCCGTGATCTTATTTTATATGCAAATAAAATTCGGCAAGATTCTATAACAAAGGAACTTATGGAGATTTCGGCTGGTGCAGAAGCGTTGAGAAAATCTAGGGAAATGATGACGTAAATGGGGGTTGATAGTATGGCAGTTGAAGTAGAGAACAAACGGGGAACTGTGGTTTCGGTCATTGGACCGGTTGTTGACGTAGCATTCCCGCCTGGACAATTGCCTGAGATTTATGAAGCGCTAGAGCTGCATGTAGACTCAAGAAGGCTTGTTTTGGAAGTCCAGCAATACGTGGGGCACAATGTTGCTAGAACGATTGCTATGGATTCTACAGATGGACTAAGGCGCGGCACCCTGGTGGTCGCTACAGGGGCGCCCATTACAGTTCCCGTGGGAAAGGCTACACTTGGTCGTATGTTCAACGTAATAGGGGAGCCTATCGATGGTAAACCGCTAGATCCTAATGTACCAAGAAAGCCTATTCATAAACCAGCTCCCTCCATCTCAGAACAGGCAGTTGCTACAGAAATCTTGGAGACAGGTATAAAAGTTATCGACTTAATCTGTCCTTTTGCAAAGGGATCCAAAATAGGCTTGTTTGGTGGAGCTGGGGTTGGTAAAACAGTTATTGTTATGGAGCTTATCCGTAACATTGCCAAGGAGCATAAAGGGTATTCAGTATTTGCGGGCGTTGGCGAGCGCACTAGAGAAGGTAACGGTCTTTACCTAGAGATGCAGGAATCTGGGGTTATCAACCAAACTGCACTTGTGTTTGGGCAAATGAACGAACCACCTGGTGCTAGAGCCAGGGTTGCTTTGGCAGGCCTTACAATTGCTGAAGAATTTAGAGATGAAGAGGGGGCAGATGTTCTGCTGTTCATTGACAATGTTTTCAGATACATGCTGGCTGGATCGGAAATCTCGGCCTTGCTTGGAAGAATGCCATCAGCAGTTGGCTACCAGCCCACGCTGGCAACCGAAATGGGTGCGCTCCAAGAGAGGATCACAAGTACAAAGCGAGGTTCAATCACATCAGTTCAGGCAGTATATGTTCCTGCAGATGACTTTACAGATCCTGCCATTGCCACAACGTTCTCGCACCTAGGTGCGACTGTTTCTCTCTCACGGCAAATTGCCGAATTGGGAATTTATCCAGCAGTCGACCCTTTGGATTCTTCTTCGAGGGTTCTGGATCCACGGATAGTTGGCAAAGAGCACCACGATGTGGCACGTGGTGTACAGAAAGTACTTCAAAGCTATAAGGAGCTTCAGGATATCATAGCTATACTTGGAATGGAAGAATTAACAGAAGACCAAAAGCTAACTGTAGCTAGAGCCAGAAAGATTCAGAGATTCCTGTCTCAGCCATTCTTTGTTGCAGAACAGTTTACAGGTGTACCTGGTAAGTATGTTCCTATAGAGGAGACAATAAGAGGTTTTAAACAAATATTAGATGGTGAATGTGATGATATGCCAGAACAAGCGTTTTATATGGTAGGAACAATAGATGAAGCTAGAGAAAAGGCAAAACAGCTGATGCATAGGGAGTAGTATGATATGCCTTTTACACTTAGAGTCGTCAGCCCTGACAGGCTGATATTTGAAGATAATGCTGACTTTCTTCTGCTGAGGGGGGAAGAAGGCGAACTTGGTATATTGCCCAATCATGCCCCGCTTATGACCACACTAAAACCTGGACCTGTTACCATTAGGTCAAAGGGTGAGGAACATTTATTGTTTGTGGGTGGAGGATTCCTTGAAGTTTTGCCAGATAGAGTTACAATACTAGCTACCTCTGGGGAGTGGGCGGCTGATATTGACGAGGCTCGTGCTGAGGCTGCCCGCAGGCGAGCAGAGGAGCTCCTTGCACAGCAGATTGATGAGCAAACACGAGCAGAGGCTTTGGCTCAGCTAGAAAGAGCAATTCAGCGCCTTAGGATTGTGGAGCTTAGGAGAAAAAGGGCAGGTGCTCCACCTGAATCAAGGACCGAATAATATTGTTTCAAATGTTTATAGTAAAGGGCAAGGTTCCTTTGAAGGGCACGGTAGGCATATCAGGCTCGAAGAACGCGAGCCTACCAGTGCTTGCTGCTTGCCTTCTTACCAGCAGTACGTGTTATATTTCTAATCTACCTCTTATAAAAGACGTAGACACAATGTTATCGATTGAGCAGTTGCTAGGCGCTGACATTCAGCCCACAGGCTGCAAAAAGGTGAAAATATCTGCAAATAGCCTGAAGTCTACAGAAGTAACTAAAGACGTGGGTAGTAAAATGCGCGCGACTATACTATTCATGGGTCCGCTACTGGGTAGATTTGGTCATGTTCGAGTTCCCAAGCCTGGTGGTGATGCTATAGGCATGCGTAGAGTCGAGCAACATCTGCTTGGCTTTGAACGTATGGGTGCTACGGTTTGGGAAGAGGATGGCTATTATGTTGCGCAGGCGAATCATGGTCTAAAGGGTGCTGAAATATTCCTCGACATGCCAACCGTTACTGGTACAGAGAACTTAATAATGGCGGCCTGTTTAGCAAAAGGGACAACAGTAATAAACAATGCGGCACGTGAACCACATGTAAGGGATCTATGCAGGTTCCTAAATGCGCTTGGTGCAAGGATACGTGGTGCAGGAAGCAATAGAATAGTGATAGAAGGTGTGAGCGAGCTAGGTGCAGCCTCGCATGAAGTAATTCCCGATTATATAGAGGCGGGTACATACATTATGATGGCTGTAGCATCCGGAGAAGATGTTATTGTCAAAGACATGAGGCCAGATGACCTAAAGCACTTATTGGGTAAGCTGGAGCAAGCAGGAGCTTGCCTTGAAGTTCACAAAACGTCAGTTAGAGTTAGAAAGTCGAAGCTTCGCGCGGTTGACATTACCACCTGGCCTCATCCAGGGTTCGCGACAGATCTTCAGCCCATTTATCTTGCGCTGATGACGCAAGCGCACGGGTCGGCGGTTGTTTCTGAGGCAGTGTTTGAAGACAGATTCAAAGTAGTGCCAGAGCTAAATAAGATGGGGGCAACGATTGAAATAAGGGGAAGAAGTGCAATAGTGTATGGTCCATGCGAATTACATGGAGAAGAAGTAGTGGCTCCTGATATCAGGTCGGGGGCATCCTTAGTACTTGCAAGCTTATGTGCGAGCGGTACGACCCAAATTGACGGTTCTTATCATATTGACAGAGGCTATGAAAAGATGGATGTCAAACTCGCCTCTTTGGGAGCTGAGATCGAACGTAGATCAGCCCCTGTAGATGATGAGTTAAAGTGGCTTGCGCTCATTGGATGATGTATATCTAATGGTTTCGTTAGGAGCAGTGAAGCTGAGATGTTCTCTAAAAGAATAGGAATCGACCTTGGTACTTCTACTGTACTTGTTTATGTCAAGGGAGAGGGAATAGTTCTTAACGAGCCTTCAGTAGTTGCTACAGATGAACAATCAACTAGAATTCTTGCAGTTGGAAGGCAAGCGTTCGACATGATAGGTAGAACGCCTGGAAACATACAGGCTATACGGCCTTTGCGCGACGGTGTTATCGCTAACTTTGTCGTTACTGAAGGAATGCTGAACTATTTTATAAACAAGGTGCATGGCAGACAAAGGCTATTTAAGCCCGAGATTATGATTTGTGTTCCCTCAGGGGTCACATCCGTTGAGAGGCGAGCTGTTACAGAGGCTGCTATACAAGCTGGCGCAAAGACAGCGTGGCTTATTGAAGAGCCACTTGCGGCTGCGATAGGTGCCGAGTTGCCTATAAATGAACCAAGTGGTAGTGCAGTTTGCGACATTGGAGGCGGTACAACTGAGGTAGCTGTGATATCCCTTGGGGGCATGGTGGTAAGTCATTCCATTAGAGTAGGCGGAAATAAACTGGATGAAGCGATTATTAACTATATTAAAAGGCGGTACAACCTTATGATAGGTGAGCGTACCGCGGAGGAAGTCAAAATCGAAATTGGATCTGCAATTCCACTGGACGAGCCTCTGAGTATCGCTGTACGAGGTAGAGACTTAGTTGCGGGGCTGCCAAAGAACATTGTGGTTACTTCGAATGAAGTAACCGAAGCTATTCAAGATCACCTTGAGACAATCGTTGGTGCTATAAAGACCGTGCTTGAGCAAACTCCTCCAGAACTAGCTTCTGACATATACGATAAAGGCATAGTTCTGACAGGCGGGGGCGCTTTACTTCGCAATATTGACAAATTCATCGCAGAAAGAACTGGCATACCAGTGGTGGTAGCTGATGACCCGCAAACTTGTGTCGTACGTGGCACAGGAATTGCGCTTGAATATTACGATTCGTTAAATAGAAGTAACGGTATCTTTAGATAGTTGCGGCAGTCAGAACTTCTAGAGTCTTTTCGGCCGCAATTTTCCAGCTAAAATTTTTTGCTCTTTCGCGACCTTGTTGAGAAAGTGAGCTTCTTAGGTTTTCGTCTGTTATGACCCGCCTTAGTGCCGCATACCAATTTTCTGGGGTATTCTCAGCGACTATGATACCGGCATCTCCGACTACTTCTGGTAAGCTTCCACTGTCGGCCACAAGGACAGGTGTGCCACATGCCATTGCTTCTACCGCCGGTAGGCCGAAACCTTCGTACAGAGATGGCATTGCCAGCACGTGAGCTCCGGACAGGAGGTAGGGCAGATATTGCCGATCAACGTACCCAAGCCACCTAACCCCACTGGCATGTATCATGCTTACAAGGCCCTTAGATTTTTTTCCAGCTTTGCCTACCAAAATAAGGTTAACTTCCATGTCGCTACGCAGCTTGTGCCAAGCCCTTATGAGCGTTTCAATGCCCTTGCTAGGTTTTATAGTGCCTAAGAACAATATGTAAGGTCTGGCAATACCCTGTTCGGCAAGATACTTTTCAGTCTGATCCTTTGAGGTTCTGCCAAAGCCTTCTTCCACACCATGATAAATAACATGAACCTTTTCTTTTGGGCACTTGTAAACACGCACAATGTCTGACTTGGTTTTTTCAGATACAGCTATGACTGCTGTTGCCATTTTACACGCATAGTGGGTGGTCCAGTGAAGATACATAATGTCCAGGAGAGCGTAGCTCTTGGGATTTGCAAGATAACCTATGTCGTGAATAGTGACTACACTTCTACCGCGATACATAACCGGTAAGACATGCGCTGGCACAAAGAGCACATCCACTGGGTGTCGTTTCAGCTCGTTTGCTAACCCGATTTGGGTCCACATCCGTTTTCTATTTATGGGTACAACGGCGAAATTCTTGCCAAATCTAAAGTTTGGTTGACCTTCTCTTATATATATGCGGTATAGGTTGGTATTATCAAGATCAGCTATGTGCTTCAGGATGTTGAAAGAGTAGGTTTCAGTTCCTGTTTTCTGATCTGTTAGTGCCCTTGACGCATCAAACCCGATTGTTATGCTGGAAGATTTCATTTCGAGACGTGCGTTTTCCCCCAAGTATTAAAATAATGAACTTGTGGACTTTTCCCTATAAGTGAGTAGGGTATTGTTAGGGATAAAAACAAGTAGATAACGTGACGCTGCATGGTATTCTAAGTATCCTGATCATCGGTCTATTCTCGATAGCCATTGCTTGGCCTCTTGGCATTTACCTCTACCACGTCTATGAAGGTAAACCAACTCTTATTCATCGTGTACTAGAGCCTGTCGAAGTGCTCACATACAAGTTTATAAATATTGATCCCGGTCGAGAGATGACATGGAAGGAATATGTGGCCAATATCATTCTATTTAACGCAATAGGTTTTGTAATAGTTTATCTAGTCTTGGTATATCAGAATTGGCTTCCTTTTAATCCAGAACACTTTCCTGGTGTCAATCCATATACGGCATTTAACACAGCCATTAGCTTTGTGACAAATACGAACTGGCAATCCTATACCGGCGAACAGACACTCAGCTATACATCACAAATTGCTCTTACATTTGAGCAGATAGTGTCTCCTATAACTGGTATTTGCTTTCTCTTGATGTTTATTAGAGGAATTCGACGTATTGAAAGTAAAACTGTTGGTAATTTCTATGTGGATTTTGTACGCACATTTGTCTATTTGGCTGTACCCGTGATGACCATAGCTGCGATACTTCTTGTAGGTCTTGGGGTGCCCCAAAACTTCAATCATTATATGAATATAACCACACTTGACGGGGGCAGACAAGTAATACCTGGTGGACCAGTTGCGAGCATGACTGCTGCCATGCAATTTGGTGACAACGGCGGTGGATTTTTTGGTGCCAACACTGCGTATCCATTTGAAGCCCCTGGTGTAAGAGCTCTAATTTTTCAAGCTATCCTTGGTATGTGGGTACCGCTAGCGTTAGTTTTTATGTTTGGCAAGATGGTTTCCAATAAAAAGCATGCCTTAACGCTGCTTGCTATAATGGTTGGAGTATACTTCATAGGCGCATTTGTGCTCTACGGTGCAGAAGCTGCTGGTAATCCACTTATAGCTCATGTTATCGGTATAAGTGGGCCCAACTGGGAGGGTAAAGACACAAGGTTTGGTATCTCGCTTAGCTCATTCTTTGAGAACACAACTACAGCTGTATCGTGGGGGGCTACAGCGGCTGCTAATGACAGCCTAACTCCGATAGGTGGATTGGTAACCTTGTTTAACATGCTCACGGGCGAGGTGATAATTGGTGCTTGGGGAGTTGGCTTACTTGGCATGCTCGCGTATGTAATCATTGCAATTTTCCTTGCTGGCCTGATGGTTGGACGTACTCCAGAATATTTTGGTAAAAAGATCCAATCGTATGAGATGAAAATGGCTGCTCTTTCAATGTTAATTCCTTCGTTTACCATACTGGTCTTCACGTCTATAGCACTATCGGTGCCGGAAGGACGACAGGGTATTTTGAATCCAGGGCCTCATGGTTTAAGTGAAGTTTTATATGCTTTTGCGTCATCGGTGGGCAACAATGGGTCGGCTTTTGGTGGCTTGAATGCTGGCTTGCCGCTTTACAATGTATTAACGGGTATTGCAATGATCATAGGGCGGTTTGCTATGTATATACCGCTTGCTGCAATAGCTGGAAGTATGGCCACAAAGAAGTCTGTACCACCGACAAGCGGTACGTTCCCAACACATGGTTTTACCTTTGGGGTACTGGTTGTTGGAACGGTAATGATTGTAAGCGCGCTTGTATTTTTCCCTGTTCTCGCGCTTGGGCCTCTAGCAGAGCAGTTTTCGATGATGGCAGGTAAACTGTTTTAGTTGAGATGTTTTTTGGCAAACGTAAAGCTACACCAAAGCGTGTATCTTTAAAGACAATAAGCGGCTACGACTGGAAAAGCGCTACCCTACAGTCGTTCATAAAGCTCGATCCAAGGTCGATGATCCATAACCCTGTCATGTTGGCAGTGGAGTTGGGTAGCCTTTTAACGAGTGTAGAGACCGTCAGATACCTGGTTCTGGGGCATTTAGGTGATTTTCTATTTGCGCTTCAAATTAGCATATGGCTTTGGCTGACTGTATTGTTTGCTAATTTTGCTGAAGCTCTTGCAGAAGGACGTAGCAAAGCGCATGCTGCGGCGCTACGGAGAAGTCGTGTTGAAACGATGGCAAAGAAGGTTACCGATGGAAGGATTGAAGTGGTTCCGGCTACCAGCTTGCGTAAAGGAGACGTTGTTATAGTCGAGGCAGGTGATTTAATACCGGCTGATGGCGAAGTGGTAGAAGGCGCAGCAAGTGTTGATGAGTCAGCAATTACCGGTGAATCAGCACCAGTTATAAGGGAAGCAGGCGGCGATAGAAGTGCGGTTACAGGTGGTACCAAAGTCCTTTCTGATTCCATAAAAGTGGTTGTAAGTGCTGATCCAGGGGAGGGATACATTGACAAAATGATATCCCTCATTGAGAGTGCTGTACGTCAAAGGACGCCAAATGAAATTGCCCTTTCCATACTGCTAGCTGGTATGACTCTTGTGTTTGTAGTTGTGGTGGTTACGCTTGAACCCATCTCTGCATACTTTAGCACCTATATAAGCTTAGTGGTGCTTACTGGACTATTTGTATGTCTAGCACCCACTACCATAGGTGGGTTGCTGTCAGCAATAGGAATATCCGGAATGAACCGTATGCTTAAATTTAATGTCTTAGCCCTTTCGGGTCGGGCTATTGAAGCAGCAGGCGATGTGGACGTAATTATGCTTGATAAAACAGGTACGCTGACTCTTGGAAATCGCATGGCCGTGGAGTTTAAGGTTGTGAATGGTGTTGCTGAAAGCGAGCTTGCGGAAGCAGCATATCTTGCTTCATTAGGTGACACTACACCTGAAGGAAGATCGATTGTAAGGCTAGCAGTTGAAAAGTACAACGTTGTAGAAAAGCAGCTCAATAGCAATGTGGTAGTTCACGGTTTTAGTGCGCGAACCCGAATGAGTGGCGTTGACTTGGACGGTAGGACCTTGCGCAAGGGTGCAGTTGATGCTGTCAAAAGATATGTGATTGAACGCGGAGGTAATTGGCCATCCAGTGTCGATCAGATTGCTGAAGACATTGCTCGTCAGGGAGGCACGCCGCTGGTCGTTGTAAGCGACAACAACTGCCTTGGAGTTATTCATCTAAAAGATGTCGTGAAGCCGGGAATTAAAGATAGGCTTGAGAGGCTAAGACGAGCAGGTATAAAAACAGTAATGATAACAGGTGACAATCCCCTTACAGCTGCGACTATAGCCAAAGAAGTTGGGGTTGACGAATATCTTGCCGAAGCCACACCAGAACGTAAGCTCGAATACGTGCGAGAGCAGAAGGCCAAGGGATTCATAGTGGCCATGGTTGGTGACGGCACAAATGATGCACCAGCACTTGCACAAGCCGATGTTGCGGTTGTGATGAACACTGGTACACAGGCAGCACGCGAGGCTGGTAATATGGTTGATCTAGACTCTAACCCAATAAAGCTTCTAGATATAGTGGAAATTGGCAAGCAAATATTAATAACTCGCGGAGCGTTAACGACATTTTCTGTGGCCAACGATGTTGCGAAGTACTTTGCCATAGTGCCTGCAATGTTTTATACTGCTTTTCCTGCGCTGCGATTGTTGAATGTCATGCAGCTTACTTCGCCGCAAAGTGCCATACTATCGGCTGTGATATTTAATGCAATCATCATACCGCTGCTACTACCTCTAGCCCTACGCGGAGTGAGATATAGACCACGCAATGCTATTGAGACCTTGCAGAGGAATCTTGTCATTTATGGGTTTGGCGGTTTGGTCGCGCCATTTGTCGGCATAAAGATAATCGACATAATTGTATCGTTACTACATCTTGTTAAGGTTTAAGGTATGAGGGCAGATTTTGTATTGTTTGATCTTCTAGTGGTTTGCCTGGGGTGTTCATAGCAACGTGAAAAATTTGCTGACTCAGTTTAGGTTGATGTTAATAGTGCTTGTTATAACGGTGGTACTTTATCCATTGGTTGTGACGTTGGTCGGCAATGCAGCTTTTCCTAGTCAGGCACAGGGTAGTCTAGTTAAATATCATGGTAGGATTGTTGGCTCAAGGTTGCTTGGTCAGGCATTTAAGTCGGCGTGCTTTTTCCAGGGTCGTCCGTCTGCGGTAAATTACAGTGGATATTCTGGTGCCACAAACTATGGCCCTACAAACCCTGAGTTGCTCAAAGAAGTAAAAAGCAATTTGAAGAGTTTTATTAAGGAAAACCCGGGGGTCAATATAAAGCAAATACCTCTTAATATCTTGGAAAGCTCCGCAAGTGGTGAAGATCCAGACATTCTACCTCAGGCGGCGTACATACAGGTGCCCAGAATATCAAGGTTAACGGGTTTATCTTCTGCAGAGTTGGGCCACCTAATTGCTGCTACTGAACATAATTCCTTTTTAGGTATTTTTGGCCCGAGCAGAGTCAATGTTTTAGAGCTAAATTTAAAGTTAGCTGATATTTTGGCATATCGCAGCGGTGTTAAATGCTAGGGTAACTGAAAAATGTTGGTTGTCATGCTGGTCAGCGGTATTTTACTGTTTGGGTTGATGATGTTATTTGCCGAAGCGTGTTTTAGGTTATATTCTTAGGTCATGGAATATTTTGCGCTAGTCCTGTCCGCGGTTATGTTTTGTTTCCTCATGTACGCTTTGTTGTTTCCCGAACGCATGTAGACGTTTGGTGGTTTTCTATGTCTGAGTCACAAATAGCTCCAGAGGTATCAAGTGGGCAAACCCAGCGTACGGTAAAGCGAGGTAAGTTAACGGTGTTCTTAGGGGCGGCTCCTGGCGTGGGTAAAACGTACGCCATGCTTGAAGAAGGGCACGCTCTTAAGAAAAAAGGAGTAGATGTAGTAGTTGGGTTTGTACAAACCTATGGTAGACCGAAAACACAGGCAATGCTTGAAGGCCTTGAGATTATACCACCAAAGAAGATTGAGTACAAAGGGCTTATTTTAGAGGAAATGGATGTCGATGCTATAAAGGTAAGGCGCCCGCAAGTTGTCTTAGTTGACGAACTGGCACATACTAATGTACCCGGAAGCAAACATGAAAAGCGGTGGCAAGATGTTGAAGAGCTGTTGGATGAAGGGTTTGATGTCCTCACGACTGTCAATATTCAGCATCTAGAAAGTATGAAAGATGTTGTTGAACAAGTAACAGGTATTACGGTGCAGGAAACAGTTCCCGATGTTGTTGTAGACAGGGCAGATGCGGTTGAGTTGATTGACATGACTCCTCAAGCCCTAAGGAAAAGGATGAGACACGGCAATATTTATCCTTTGGATAAAGTTGAGTGGGCGCTCAACAACTTTTTTCGAGAAGGCAATCTCACTGCCCTAAGAGAGCTTGCTCTTTGGTATGTGGTAAATCATAGGTCACGAAAGCGCCGGCAGGATAAAAGAGAAACTGTTATGATTGCTGTATCTTGTAGGGAGTCTTCCACAGGCTTAATTAGAAGAGGCATACGTATGGCCCGACGTCTTGGCGCAAAAGCTATCGTAATGACGGTCAGACCTGATGAAAGTGAAGCAAAATCTGTTGTTGAGCCGTACGCTAGGCTCGCTGAGACGCTTGGTGCCAAGCTTGTTATCCGCTATGGTCTTGATGTCGCACAGGAGATAATTAACGCCGCCCGTGAGCTTAACGCTACGCATGTTATCATTGCTGGCCGGAGGCAGAAACCAGGATTTTCCTTTAAACGCACAGGCATTGAGCGCATTGTGGTTGAGTTACAGGATCGTAATGTGCATGTCATTGGGAGGAGGCTTGGGGTCCCAACAACTCAGGTATCAGTAGAAGAACTTCGAAAAGATCCTGAAAGGTGGCTTAAAATTGCTGCCCCTAGGTCTAACAGAGGCGATCTTCGGTTGTACTTAGGATATGCGCCGTGTTCAGGTAAGACAACTAAGATGTTAGAAGAGGCAATCAGGCGCCGAACGCGAGGCACAGATGTGGTAGTGGGTGCGGTAGACGCAAAAGGGCGTCCCGGAGTACAGATATTGCTCGAGCAATTGCCTTATGTTCCGCCGCTTGCTAATGGATTGCTCGATATAGCCAAACTGATTGAGCGTAATGCTAGCGTAATATGCGTCGATGACATAGCAGTATGTGACCCTGAATCTGGGAAAGCTCGATATATGCAAATTCCGGAGCTGTTAAATGCGGGCATGCATGTGATAGGGACTCTTAATATTTATGATCTTAGCAGCTGTAAGCACGCACTCAAAAAGCTAAAGAGTGATTCTGTGCCCAGAGCACTAATCGATGACAGTTTTCTGGATCTCGCTGATGAATTAGAGCTGGTAGATGTTGCGCCTAACATACTTTATGACAGGTTAGAGGCAACTCAGTCTATTGAACCCAATTTAAAGGAGATGCTTTCCGAATCAGTACTTGAGGAACTGCGAGAACTTGCTTTAAAGAAAGTAGCATCACACACCGAAAAGCATCTTATGCGTTACATGGAAGAGCATAGGATAAGTGATATATGGCCAACACAAGAGCGCATTGCTGTTGCGGTAGCTCCAGACCGTGTTGAAATGGCAAGCTACCTTCTGAAGGCAGGAATTGCTATGGCGAAACGACAGGGTGCTGAGATAGCGTTAGTGACAGTGCTTAAGCCAAATGACCGTATCAAATACTACCAGGGGATAAGGCAAATAGAAGAGCTGGCTAAAAGGGAAGGGGTTTTTCTATACGAGCTCGAAGAAGAAGGTGATGTAGCCAATACTCTAATCAAATGGGCATACCAGCATCACGTAACTTCTATAGTGCTCTTTCCACCGCGTGCGCATCCCAGGCTTCCCTGGAAAAAATCCATCGTTTTTGAGCTTATGTGGCAGGCGCACGATATAGATATCCATCTATTAGGGTCACCGCATCCACATTAAGGCATGCGTCAAACAGTATATATTCTTGGTGTACCTGTTGACACCTACAACTTTCAAGAGGTTATCGACTTTGCAAGCGAAGCTGTAGAGTCCCATTCACGCAAGTGGATTGCGTCAATAAATCCTGAGATTGTGATGCAAGCACAACAAAACAGGAATTTGAAGGATGCCCTATCTCAGGCTAATCTACGAATCCCAGATGGTACCGGCGTTGTTTGGGCCGGCCGATATTTGCGCTTAGGTATACCTGAGAGAGTTGCAGGGGTTGATGTAGTTGAAAAATTGATTGAAATTGCGTCAAAAAAGCACTGGAGGATCTTCCTGTTGGGTGGGATGCCAGGAGTTGCAAATCGTGCCAGTCAGCTACTCAAACAGAAATTTACGGGTTTAGAGCCTCCGGGCAGTCTATACATAGAAGCTGTGCCTTCTAATTATGACTTAGCAGTCTATGAAATAAACCGGTATAGACCTGACATACTTGTGGTATCGTTCGGTGCCCCAAAGCAAGAGATATTCATATCACAGAATCTTATGAGAATGGATGTTGGTATCGCTATAGCTGCTGGCGGAACCATAGACTATCTGGCTGGAGATGTTAAAAGAGCTCCTGGCTGGGTGCGCGAGCTGGGTTTGGAGTGGCTCTATAGGCTTTTTAGACAGCCATGGCGTTGGCGGCGTATGCTGGCTTTACCGCTTTTTGCTATGGCTGTATTGAGAGAGGCAAAGGTAATTAAAAGAGCAAATGGTCATAGAACTGGCTCATGATTTTTTATCACATAGGCGCGGAGGTGCAGAACGAGTTCTTCTAGAGTTATCTAAGCTGTTTACGCCTAAAAGCATATCTGTATTGCTCTACCAAAGAGTTGATGACGATCCTTTTGCAGCCTACAATATAAGGCAATCCTTTTTAGGCCATTTCCCCGACCGGGTCAAAGACAGTCGCAGGCTTTTGTTACCCTTGATGCCACTTGCGGTCGAGACACTTAAAATTCCAAATTGTGATGTGGTGCTAAGCTCTTCGTATGCGTTCATAAAGAACGTAAGACCACCACAGACTTCTCGCCACTTATGCTATTGCCATACGCCGGCCAGGTTTCTCTGGGATTATAGAGATAGATACCTAAATGAGATTGGACTAAGCCATCTCGTCACGCCACTTGCAAAGGCAATTCTCTTGCTTATAGCCAGATGGGATAAACAGGGCGCTAAAAGAGTTGACTATTTTATTGCAAGTTCGGAGCATATAGCAAATAGAATTGCCAAATACTATGGGCGAGAGAGTACTGTGATTTATCCCCCAGTGAGGTCAAGAGAACTTATCAAAGAGTCAAAGCTTCTACGGGATGACTCTTATAGTGAGTACTTTATTTACATAGGTGCCCTAACTGAGTATAAACATGTAGATCTTGCGATAAAGGCATGTACACTAGCCAATAAAAACCTTATTGTTTGTGGCAGTGGGCCACTGGAAAAGAAGTTGAAAGAGATAGCAGGATCCAATATTATGTTTACTGGACATATAGATGATAGGGAAATGGTGAAACTTTTAGCAAATGCTAAAGCACTTATTCAGCCAAACGAAGAAGATTTCGGAATAGTCGCGGTAGAAGCGCAAGCATGCGGCACTCCAGTAATTGCGTACGGTAAGGGTGGAGCAAGAGAGACTGTGATAGACGGCTTAACAGGAAAGTTGTTCCATGATGCTTCCCCACATGCTTTGGCCGATGTTATATTATCATTTGACAAGAATTCTTTTTCAGTTGAAGCAATGCAAAACAATGCACTACGATTTGATACATTAGAGTTTCAATACAAGATGAGGCAGGCGGTGGATGCTGTGTTATTACAAAATGGCGTTCTTTAATTATTTTTAGGAGTGTCAAAATAGCATGGATTTGGATCACAAAATTGTTGAGTTTATAAGTAAGCCGATTGTAGCGACTCTGGGTACCTTTTCTGACGGCGACGTGCAGTTGAACAATGTATGGTACATGTTAAAGGATGGCAAAATATTACTTAATAGTCAAAAAGGGAGGAAATGGCCTGAAAATATAGCAAGACATAAAAAATTCTCACTTATTATCACAGACCCAACGAACCCCTACAGGTATGTGACGTTATATTGCACGTTTGAACAATCCTATGATGGAGAAGAGGCTGTTAAAGATATAGACGAACTGTCTGTAAGATACACGGGTGGTTCTTATCCAGAAGACCAGAAAGTAGGTCGGATTTCGCTTATTGGGTCAATAAGACATTACAAGACGTTTAATGTCTGAGGACGCTGTTGAATCAGGTTTTCCACAGGTTAGGTTGCCTAATTACGAGGGGTCTTTAGATGTATTGGTTTTTCTGGTTGAGCAAGGCAGCATACAAGTCAACACCATTGATGTTTCTCAAGTTGCAGACCGGTTGCTTGAGTGGGCAAAGGTTGTAGCAGGCCATGATCCAAAGTTGGTTGCAGAAGCTTGCCTTAATTGTGCAAGGCTTATGGAGATAAAGGCGCTAGCTGTTAGCAAAGTGAATCAATCACACAATGAAGATTTGGACGAATCATCAGTACAAACTTTCCTTAAGGAAAATGACGGGCAGGATGATACCTGGAATAGATTTATACTTTTGGCGCTGTCGGGTGAGCTACAGCAGATGCTTAATAACTTGCCGGTGTCATTTGGTCCACCCGCGCGTAAGGTTGAAGGTCAAGAATACAATACAGAGCTCGCTTTGGAAGAGCTTGTAGAAGCTTTCAGGCAAGTGTTGCTGGAGCTGCCGGAATCTAGGGGACCCTTGTTTGTTGAAAGCGTGGATTTCTCTGCAGCAAGACAGCGATTATTGACTTTGCTTGCAGAAGGAACTAAGCCGTTTAGCGAATTGTTTTATGGGGTAACAAGCCGGTTAGAGGCTGTTACTATATTTGTTGTTGTCCTGCAGCTATTAAATGAATCCATTTTGGATATTAGAAAAAAACCAAGCTCAAATATTATTGAATTAAGACGTATTAATGGAAACCATCAAGCAATGGCAAACTGAAGAGCTTTCAAAGGTGGTCGAGGCATTGCTGTTTTCTAGTTCCAAGCCTCTATCTTTGGGAGAATTAGCCAGGCTTACACATTCAAAGGCAAAAGATATTGTTGCAGCTATATCAGCTCTGGAGAATCGGCTTAGTAACAGTGGACTGATGTTGCAGCGCCACGCAGATCTGGTTCAGATTGTAACTAGGCCTTTAGCTGCGCCGTATGTTGCTGAGCTTCACGGAATGAAAAGTGGACCACGTATTTCTAAAGCAGCATATGAAACCTTGGCCATTGTCGCATATAGGCAGCCCATTACTAAGCACGAGATCGATAAAATAAGGGGTTCTAACTCTTCCACGGTCATTGATACATTGATCGAGCGTGATCTTATTACATGCGTAGGTCGAGCAAAAAGGCCAGGGCGTCCGCTTCTTTACGGGACCACTTTAAAGTTTCTACAACTACTTGGTATAAGCAGTCTGGATCAGCTTCCACCCGTTGAACAGATAATTGCAAGGGCCAATGAGGGAAACGAATAGCTATTACAAAGGCAAATCAGCAATAAGACTTAATAGATTTGTTGCAAGCTGCCTGGGCATAGCTAGGAGGAAAGCTGAGGGTGTTATACGCGGCGGCAAGATATGTGTAAATGGTAAGGCTGTTACCCATCCTGGCTATGTGGTTACGTTAGATAAAGACGTGGTTGAAATGGATGGGCGCAAGCTAAAATTGCCGGACAAAAGATTGTGGTATGCACTAAACAAGCCACCAGGATTTATATGTACAGTTTCAGATCCTCAAGGTCGTCCAACAATAATGGATCTAATTCCAGGAGACCTTTTGGGAAAAGTTTTTCCTGTGGGTCGGCTTGATTTTATGTCGCGCGGACTCTTGCTGCTCACTAACGACGGGGTATTAGCTAATGCTATTCTTCATCCCCCAAGAGGTGTAGAAAAAGAATACCACGTATTGGTCATTGGTAAAATCGATCAAGAAGCAATACGGCGTGCGGCCATGGGCGTAAGCATAGGTTATGCACAAAAGGCGCGGGCAGAAATTTCGGTGTTGCGTGCTTTTGGTGCAAGGCAACAACTACGAGTGGTAATTCATGAGGGACGTAAACACATTGTTAGGCAGTTACTTGGTGCTTTCGGTCTCCAAGTTGAGGATTTATGCAGGGTTAGAATAGGGCCGATTTATATCGGCAATTTACAGGAGGGCAATATTCGTAGACTTTCGCCTAGAGAAATATGCCTGCTGGAAAGCTCAGTTAATAAGGCACCTTGGTCGCACGCTTCTTAGTTGTACGTTAGCATAAGGAAATTATTGGTCATTGTCCAGCAAAGCGCCATATCTTCATGGCTTTGTTGAGCTTTTTATTAAGCGAGGTAGCGTAAGTTTATTCAATGCAAGACTTACAGTTTCCCAAAGCTAGGGTTTTTCACAAAATATTTGGCTTGAGGCTTTGTTTATACAGTTCTTTGGTACTCTAATGGTGTAAAGGAAAAATGGTAGTGGCGTCGAAAAATGTGATTGCGAGTGTGGAATACAATTACCTGAAGGATAGTGTATGGGTGAGAAACAAATAATTAAAGTAGCAATTGATGGACCAGCTGCTTCTGGTAAAACAACTGTTGGCAGGCTACTCGCTAAAAGATTAGGCGTACCATTTGTTGATAGCGGACTATTTTACCGAGCTGTTGCATTAATAGCTAAAAGGAAGGGTATTGGTCCAGAGGATGAAGCAAGTCTGGTTCAGATTGCTCAATCTATGAATGTGTCGATAAAGGACGGGAAACTATTGATTGACGGCGTGGATGAAAGTTCCAGCGTTACTGAACCAGGCTTTGCTGACTACGTATCGAGAATTTCAAAGCTAAGTGGCGTGCGAAAAGCACTGCTTGCTAGGCAACGCGCGTATACAAAGCAAAGTGTTGTCATGGTTGGGCGTGACATAGGTACGGTAGTGATGCCTGAGGCTAGCGTTAAAGTTTTTTTGACTGCAAGTGATGAGGTTAGGGTAAAGCGCAAAGTTGATGAGCTTGTGAAGAAAGGTGTACCAGTTACTTCTAGTTTGTTGGAGTCCGAAATAACTGAAAGGGATAGGCGGGATAGTAGCAGGTCTGTTGCACCGTTGCAGGCAGCCCAGGATGCTTATATTATTGATACCTCAAATATGACTCCTGAGGAAATTGTGGACAAAATTACGCGACTAGTTAAAGGTTTGTGAAGACAAGATGTTTAAACTTTTGAAAACCCTTGTACGGTTAATTGCATATGCGTATCTGGATGGTAAGCTGCAAGTGTTGGGAAAAGAAAATATACCTTCGTCTGGTCCTGTTATAGTCTGTGCCAATCATTTTGGAACGCCTGACCCGCCACTTATACCAGCGTTCATTCGACATATAGAGTGCCATTCAATGGCGAAAATAGAGCTTTTTGATAACCCTTTACTTCGTCTGATACTGGTTTTATACAAGGCTTTTCCTGTAGTACGGCATCGGCCGGACCGAAAAGCGCTAAACAAGGCTCTCAGCTTACTTCAGCAAGGCAAGGGCGTAGTGGTGTATCCTGAGGGCACGAGATCGTCCGACGGCAGATTAAAAAACCCAGAGCCCGGAGTAGGATATTTGGTTCTTAAAAGTGCTGCGCCTGTGTTACCGGTGGGAATATCAGGAACTAATGAATGCATGCCCAAAGGGCGTTACATACCTAAAAGGGTTCCTGTGCGGATAAGTTTTGGTGTTCCCTTTATTATTAAGAACAGATGGCCTGATGGTCATCGGGTTTCTTATGAACAAGCTGCAGAGCTAATAATGGCAAAAATTGCGGAGCAGTTACCTGAAGAAAACAGGGGAATGTTTGTCAATTATAAGGAAATACTTGCGTCTTTTGCTCCCATAGTCGTTTCATATGACCGAGCTTACCAAAGATCAGAACTAAACGGAGAAAGGGCAGATGTTCCAATTTGATATATGTTCGGTTGATGTTGAGACAACCGGGGTTAATCCCCAGCTCGATCAGATTATAGAAATCGGAATTGTGCGGCTTGGTAGAGATGGTTCTACTGTAAGTTTCGGTTCAACAGTTAAACCGACAGTAAAAGTTCCGGAGGTGGTACTACGTCTTACCGGCATAAAACCTGATGAACTGAGCTCTAGTCCAGTAATTGAAGACATAGTCGCTGACACTGCAAAACTGGTAAGTGGCTGCGTGATCGTAGGACATAATGTTCATTTCGACGTGGGCTTCCTGCTCAAGGCTGGTATTTTGAGTTCCTATCCCAAGATTATCGACACTCTGCACATATCTAAAATCCTCTTTCCGATGCAAAGCTCTTACAATTTAGGGAACCTCTGTACCAGTTTGGGAATCTCTTTAGAACATGCACATCGAGCAGTGCATGATGCAAAAGCTACACTGGATTTGCTTTTGGTTTTGAAAGACGCATTGCTTCGACTAGATAGAAGGCTACTTAATCATTTAAGAATCCTTGCTAAATCCGCTCCCTCTTCCTCGCTTTTTAATTTTTTGGAGTTTGTTGGCAAGCATAACACAGAGGAGAGCGAAATATTCAACGACGAAGCATTGATACTGCACACGGCAAATGAAAATACTCTTGCAGCTAAAGAAAGAGTGTCGGCTGAGATCAACTGGAAAAAAGTATTCCCGTTATCCCACTTTTTAGAAGATAAACAGGCTTTTTTGGATACTTTACCAAATTATGAACCTAGGCCAGCTCAGATAGAAATGCTTGAATATACGGAGTCACTGTTTGATCATGGTGGCATGCTCTACGCAGAAGCTGGCACTGGCACAGGCAAATCTCTTGCCTATTTACTTCCTGCAGCTGCCTTCTCTGTAAAAAATCGCAAAAAGACTGTAATCTCGACCTATACGATCGATCTGCAGGAACAGCTTGTTACACAGGATTTACCGTGCGTTGCCAGAATACTCCCCTTCGATGTAGAGGTAGCCGTACTTAAAGGAAGGTCCAACTATGTTAGCGTGCGTAGATTTATGTACTATCTGCATTTGCCATCGTCCGATGAAGATGAATTGTACTTTAAGGCTCGGTTATTGACGTGGCTAACACTAACTCGTACAGGCGATAAGGCAGAGTTACGTCTTACGCGAAAGGAGGAGAGATTTTGGCAGCTGGTGGCATCGCAGCCTGAAGATTGTATTGACGGCCAATGCCTTAGGATGGGATGCTTTGTCCATAAAGCAAGGCAACGAGCTGACCAGGCCGATGTTATCATAGTGAACCATGCGCTCTTGGCCCAAGATAGTCTTGCAGGAGGGATTATTCCAAAATTTCACTATCTGGTTGTCGATGAGGCACATCATCTGGAGGAGGCAGTTACCTCGAGCCTTACGTTAGAGCTACGGTGGAGCGACATTGACTATGAATTGCAGCGACTACTACCTGCCGGACAGTTAGACGAGGCCATCAAAGAGGTTATTGGCCTAAGTGAGCTTACAAGGCTAAGCGACTTATGTAAAGCCTCTAGAGAATATGGCCAAAAATTGTTTGTGTTACTTCGACAACTCGCGTCGATACAAGGACTAAATGATGGCGTGATTAACCTTGATTCGACCTACTTAGAGATATTTAGGCGGTCTGACGGATACAAGTACATTCAAAGTCTGCGCAATAATTTGTCTTATATAGCCCAAGCCTTAATTGTGCAAGCTTCAGCATCGCGCGATGGTCTTAAACTTGAACTTAAGCGTATTTCTGATAAGCTTGCAAGTGCATGCGAGATCTTTGAAAAGGCATTTTTAGGCGATGCCCAGCAAAGCATATCGTGGGTCGATGCAGACCATCCGCAAGGCCAGTTTTGTATCTACATAGCGCCTTTGGATGTCAGAGATTATATTGAGCAAAAAATTTTTTCTAATAAAGATGCTGTTCTTCTCACATCGGCTACTTTGGCTATAGGTAAAAGCTTCGACTTTATAAGAAGCCGAGTTGGTGGAAGTTCGTCGGCACAAGAGGTGGTTCTACCATCACCCTTTAGGTTTGATGAGCAGGCAATTGTAGTTGTGCCTAATGATATGCCAAATCCCAGAGACGAGCAGACTTACTGGGCTTATGCAGAAGACATAGTTGTTGATCTAAGCTTGGTACTCAGTGGTCATATGCTAGTTTTGTTTACATCTAAAGCACAGCTAGATAAAAGTTACGTTAATTTGAAGAAGAGACTCGCTTCCAGTTCCATCGAAGTTCTAGCGCAGGGTACAGATGGTAATAAGGCTCAAATAACAGACTATTTTATTGCGCATCCAGAGTGTGTTGTACTTGGTACAAAAGGACTATGGGAAGGGGTGGATTTCAGCAAAAGCGCATTAAGGTGTGTTGTAATAACCAAGTTGCCATTTCATACGCCTGGTGACCCTGTGTTCGAGGCTAGGAGCCGTCAGCACTCTAATCCGTTTTCTGAATATGCGCTTCCCCTTGCAGCTTTGAGCTTAAAGCAAGGATTTGGCAGGTTGATAAGGCATTCTTCTCATCGCGGAGCTGTGGTTATTTTGGACACTAGGATGGTCAAACGGCAGTATGGCAAAGTCTTCTTTGATGTATTGCCTGGACGCAATGTCGCCATAGTCTCTGCACGAGAAATATCACCGGTAGTTAGCAGCTGGCTATATCATTCAGGCTAAGGCTCGGCACATATAGATGTCGTCAACTTTATATGTGGTAGGTACCCCGATTGGTAACTTGGGCGACATAAGCAGAAGAGCAATTGATATATTGGGATCCGTCCGATTGATAGCGGCAGAAGACACTAGAGTGACGCGCAAACTTATGTCGTACTTAGGATTGAGTAAGCCTTTAGTTAGCTACCGGGCCGTGGGCGAACCCAATAGAGCCCTTAGGCTTATATCTGAGCTTGAAAAGGGTGATGTGGCACTTGTTTGTGATGCAGGAATGCCCGGTGTTTCAGATCCTGGCGCTGAGATTGTGAGATTGGCACAAGAACGCGGGTTTCGCGTATGCGTTGTTCCTGGTCCATCAGCGCTGACCGCTGCGGTGGCTGTCAGCGGATTTCGTTATTCGTCTATTTACTTTACAGGATTTATGCCAAGGTCCAAAAAGGCGATACTTGATCTTTTTAATAGTGTTGATGGTAAGTCTCTTATAGTAAGCTTTGAATCGCCGCACAGAGTTGTTAGGTCGCTTGAATTACTCTGTGAAGCAGGTGTAAAAAGGCCACTTGTACTTGCAAGAGAGCTTACAAAAATACATGAAGAAATAATAAGGGGTACCATAATGGACGTGCTACAGAAAATAAAGGCAGGGGAACAAAGGGGAGAGTTTACTCTTGTATTTGGCCCTATCCCGGAACGCGATGTGTGAAATTTGATAATCTAGGGAATCGTAATGAAGTTCTACATAACTACGCCGATTTACTATGTAAATGACTTGCCACATATTGGACACACGTATACTACAGTGGCGGCCGATACTATGGCTCGTTTTATGAGGCTGCAGGGCCAAAGGACCTTTTTTCTCACGGGCACAGACGAACACAGCATCAACGTTGAAAAGCGAGCGCGAGTGGAAAATATGGATCCACAGTCGTTTTGCGATATGATGTCGGAACGGTGGCGCCGTACGTGGAATGAGATCGGAATATCTAATGATGACTTTATCCGAACCTCGGAACAGCGTCATATAAAGGCGGTTCTTGAATTTCTAAAACGAGTTGATGCCTCTGGTGATATATACAAAGGGATATACAAGGGATGGTACTGCGAGGGTTGTGAGGAGTTTAAACAAGAAAAAGATCTAATAGACGGAAGATGTCCGTTGCACCCTTCGCGCGAACCTGTTTGGCTAGAAGAAGAAAATTATTTTTTCCGGCTGTCTCGTTACCAGCAACCGCTTCTCGAGTATATAGACAAACATCCAGACTTTATTCAGCCAGAAACGCGTAAGAACGAGGTTGTGTCGTTAATACGATCAGGGTTGGAAGACTTTTCCATAAGCAGGAGTGGGGCTCGCTGGGGAATACCTCTTCCTTGGGACGAATCTCAGGTTGTTTATGTATGGTTTGATGCTTTGGTGAATTACCTAAGTGCTGTTGGGTTTGGGACTGATATCTCAATGTTTGAATCGTGGTGGCCTGCTACATATCATCTTATAGGTAAAGATATACTACGTTTCCATGCGGTATACTGGCCGGCTATGCTTATGTCCGCAAAACTGCCCTTGCCTGAACATGTCTTTGCGCATGGTTTTTTGTATTTCAAAGGCATGAAGATGTCCAAAACCGAAGGCAACATAATTTCGCCCCAAGAGCTTATAAACGTCTTTGGCATAGATGGTATGCGCTATGCACTGCTAAGGCAGGTTCCATTCGGACAAGACGGTGACATAAGTTGGCAGCAGCTGGTTGAAAGGTACAACAGTGATCTAGCAAATGATCTGGGAAATCTTGTGCAAAGGGTACTGGGCATGGTAATGCGCTACTGTGACGGCGTTGTTCCACGCCCGATTATGTCGGTTGCACCTGATGATGATCTTAAAGAAGTTGTAACACAGTCTGTGCGCAATTATAAACAGCATATGATGGAACTTCGGTTTAGTGAAGCCTTAAGCGAGCTTTGGTTAGGCATAGGTCGGGCGAATCGATATGTAGCTGAGACCAAGCCGTGGGAGTTAGTTTCAGAAAATAGGTTACGGCTCGAGACCGTAATTTATAATCTTTTGGACATCGTAAGACTTATTGGGTACGTTCTTTATCCGATTATGCCAGGTGCCGCAAATAAAATCCTCTCGTGCTTCAACGCAGAAGGTGCTGAGTGGATAAAAGCATGGACGGTCGGAGCTTTGCCACCAGGCATAAGACTTGTTCCGGTTAGTCCGATTTTCCCGAGGATAGAAGATGCCGGCTCCTGATAATCTAGCTGGCTTAGTTGATACGCACTGTCATCTTCAGGAATACTCCGACGTAGCTTCGATTTTAGAGCGTGCAAGAGAGAATAATGTGGTGCATGTAATTTGCCAGTCTGTAGATCTTGGATCAGCATATAATGCGGTTAACCTATCGCATGAGCACCCCCAACAGGTAAGCGCAGCTGTGGGCTTTCACCCCCAAACAGATACCTTGCCAGCAAAGGAGCAGCTGGACGAGATAAAAAAGCTTGCAAAGACAAGCGTAGTTGTAGCAATAGGCGAGATAGGTCTGGACGCGTTATCGCCTGAGCGTGGAGGTATTGGCATAGACTCCCAGAGTAAACTTTTGCGGGCGCAGATTGAAATTGCCAAGACATTAGATCTTCCAATTTGCGTTCATTGCAGGCAGGCGTTTGATGAACTGTTTAGTATATTGAGCGAGTTCAGGCCTGTTAAGGGAGTCATGCACTGCTTTACCGGTGACTCTGAATGGGCTAAACGCTTTGTAGGTATAGGCATGTATATATCTTTTAGCGGTAACTTGACATACCCGAAAAACAGTTATTTGCGAGAGGCTGCTTTATCTGTACCAAAGGATAGACTGCTTATCGAGACAGATGCACCGTATCTTTCGCCCCAGAGGTATCGAGGCATGCGTAACGAACCTTCTCTTCTTGTTGAAACCCTTGAAGCGCTGAGTGCTGTGTTGGGAGTTGAACAAGGTACTTTGACTGGTCAGCTCCATGCTAATACTGTGGCACTATTTCCGAAAATAGCTTTGCGCTTGCGTAGCGCTTAGTGTATTTGGATAATAAATATATTGGAAGGGCGAGGTAGCCAAGTGGTTAAGGCAGGGGCCTGCAAAGCCCTGATCGCCGGTTCGAATCCGGCCCTCGCCTCTTAAACTAAGGAGCATGTATTGGAGAATCCTATCTTTGATGCCTCAGAACTTGAGCCCTTCCTCCTTGCAGATACAGCCGATAAGAACACTGTTACCGGAATATTATCTGTTTTAGGTCACAGGGCAAAGCGTTATCTGGGCCAGCACTTTTTAGTCAGTGAAAGAGTACGCGACCAGATAGTTAGCCTCGTTAGTCGGCACGCTAGCTCTGTGTGTGTGGAGATAGGAGGGGGATTGGGAGCGCTTAGTATCGGTCTAGCGAAAGCCTGCGATAAGTTGCTAGTTGTCGAAAAAGATAAGTTGTTGGCTGAATGGCTAAAAATGTATTTAAGCCGGTTTAGCAATACTGAGGTCCTGCATAATGATTTTTTTGCCCTGGACTTAGAGCAGAAAGCATCTGGCAAGGTGTTGTTAGTCGGCAATATCCCATATTACATTTCTGGACAACTCGTCAGGTTTATGTGTTCCAACCATTATCTTCTTTGTGGTGCTGTTCTAACAGTGCAGAAAGAAGTTGCTGGAAAAATAACTGGCAAAGCAGGCAAGCTTGGAATTCCTGCTATAGCTGTTGCAGCTATAGGAAACGCTCGCTACGTGAAAACACTATCAGAAGATGTCTTTTACCCTGTGCCTCAAGTTGAGTCGGCAATTATAGAAATAGAGATAGCTAGCAAACCGCGAATTGAGGCTCCATCAGATTTCGTAGACTTTGTAGCCAAGGTTATGCGCTACAGAAGAAAGCAAATATCGAATGCCTTATCATTTGCTGGAATAACACAAAGTAACCGAGTTAAGCAGATGCTATCAAACTTAGGCATTGAACCTGGTGTGCGTGCAGAGGAGTTGAACATAGATCAATGGATTGCGCTTGCTAGAGCCTTTAACTTATGTTAACTGGATGTCGAGAAAATTGTGTATATGATAATAATCACTGATTTTATAGCTATGTCTTAACGAAAATAGATGTTTTACTTTAGGCATAAATTCATAAAACTGAGTAAATGGGCAAAGGAGATAATAGGGGTAAGTTATAGAAGGGAGGTGTAGATGT
>Ga0167615_1000031_pt1 | contig 54944 bp, 51 predicted proteins | sample BED_Mat_host_9_1_FD_111800 | JGI IMG/M metagenome (GOLD analysis project Ga0167615, IMG submission 111800) | Extremophilic microbial mat communities from Yellowstone National Park, USA - BED_Mat_host_9_15 (v2) (version 2) | ecosystem: Environmental > Aquatic > Thermal springs > Hot (42-90C) >... | reverse complement strand
GGAGGCGGCGTAGCCGCCGACTCGCTGAGCCCCGTAGCCTCGGGTAGGTCCGGGATACAACTCAGCGGCTGGAGAGCGAATACAAAAGGAGGACCTAGGAATGCCTAGGTTTTCTGGAGCGGCCGCCGCTTCTTTTGCACCGCTTCACGCAGGCGGCAGGGGGACCGATCGAGGAAAGGAGGTAGCTAGGTGTCTGTACCGACCGACAACCAAGGGTTTCAACAGACCGCAACCGGCCTGGGCAGCGGCTGGTGGCAAAGCTCTGCCCGGCTGAAGAGGGTGCGGGCGACCGCGCGTGGGGCCCGTGCCCGGGCGTTGCTGATCCCGCTCGGCGCCGCCTTGCTCGCTGGCGAGAGGGTCCGGGAGGAGTTTGGTGGAATCCTCACCGCCTACCACCACCAGGCCAACGGGGTCTCCAACCAGCTCCGTCAGATCGAACGGCGGGGACGGATCGCCCGCAACCGCCTCGAACGGGAGGTGCGGCTGGCGAAGATGCGGCTTGAGCGGCGGTGGCGGCAGCAGCGCAGCGGACTGCGCCGCCGCCGCGAGGCGCTCTCCGACGACCTGTCCGGGCAGGTGGCGACGGCTCAGGCCCAGCTCCAGCGCACCCGCCGCTGGTTGACGGACCGCGCCCACAGGGAACAGGCCGGATCTCCGCTTGGCGCCGAGGGGCTTGCGCCGGCGAACGGATCGGCGGCCTCCTGAGCCACACGACGACCCTGAAGGCCGCTCGACCCTCGCCCGGCTGCGGGCCGGTCGCTGCTTGGGTCCGGGAAGGGGACGAGTTCTGCGAAAATCGAGGCGATGGCAGTTCCCGACCAAGGCCAGCTGCAGGCAGCCCTTGAGAAGGTGATCGACCCCGAGCTGCGGCGGCCCATCACCGAGCTGGGGATGGTAGGCGAGCTGAAGGCAAGCGAGGGTGGGGTTGTCGACGTCACGGTGCTGCTTACCACCCCCGGCTGTCCGATTCGGGGCCACTTCCAGCAGGCGGTCCGTCAAGCCCTCCTCGCGGTGGAGGGGGTTAACCACGTGAACGTCTACTTCGACGTGATGTCGGAGCAGCAGCGCAGCGAGCTGGCGACCAGGCTCGGTAGGGGTCCCCTTCCCGAAGGCTCCCTTGCCGAGGTGGCAAACGTGGTCTGCGTTGGCTCCGGCAAGGGCGGGGTTGGGAAGTCGACGCTGACCGCTAACCTCGCCGCTGCCCTTGCCGCCGAAGGGCGGCGGGTAGGCGTCCTTGACGCCGACGTCTGGGGGTACTCGATCCCGCGGATGTACGGCCTTGGCGCTAAGCGGCCGGCGGTCTCCGAGCACCGCAAGATCATCCCCAACGAGGCCCACGGCGTGAAGGTGATGTCGATCGGTTTCTTCCTCGCTGAAGACGCCGCTGTCGTCTGGCGGGGACCGATGCTCCACAAGGCCCTTGCCCAGTTCCTAAAAGACGTCGAGTGGGGGGCGCTGGACTTCCTGCTGATCGATCTTCCGCCGGGCACCGGGGACGTCTCGATGACCCTGGCCCAGCTTGTACCGGGGGCACGGTTCCTGATCGTCACCACCCCCCAGCCGACCGCCCAGAAGGTTGCCCGGCGGGCGGCGGAGATGGCAAACCGCCTCGAGCTGGAGATCGTTGGCGTCGTCGAGAACATGTCCGGCTTCACGACCCCGACCGGGGAGCGGTACCAGATCTTCGGGGAGGGAGGCGGCGACGCCCTTGCTGAGGAGCTTGATGTGCCGCTTCTTGCCAAGGTGCCGCTGACGATCCCGTTGCGAGAGCGTTCCGACGGCGGGGTGCCGCTGGTTGTCGCCGACCCCGACGACCCTGCGGCCCAAGCGATCAGGCACGCCGCACGGGGCCTGATTGCAGCGACGCCCCAGGAGCTGCCGGTGGCAGGCGGGGTGGCCCCGCCGGCCGGCCAGCCCCAGCCGCTTGGCGCCTCCCTGCCGATGCTTTAGCGGCGGTGGTCCAGGTCAAACGGATCTACGACCCTCCCCAGCCAGAGGACGGTCTGCGGCTGCTGGTCGACGGCCTTTGGCCGCGGGGGGTCCGCAAGGACCAAGCCGACTTCATCTGGCGGCGGGACCTTGCCCCTAGCCCCGAGCTCCGCCGCTTCTACAGCCACCAACCGGAGCGGTTTGCCGCCTTCCGCGAACGGTACCGCGCCGAGCTGGAAGGCAAGCCCGAGCTGATCGCAGAGCTAAGCCGGCTAGCTGCCGAGCAGACGGTCACCCTCCTCTACGCCGCCCGCGACCGGGAGCGCAACAACGCTACCGTCCTCGCTGAGCTGGTTGAGGAAGTGCTCTAGGCTAGCTGCGGGTCGCGAAGTAGTCCGCGTTCACCTGCGCGAACCGCAGCCACTCCTCCGGCAGCTGGTCTTCGGCGTAGATCGCATCGACCGGGCAGGCCTCGACGCAGGCGTCGCAGTCGATGCACTCGTCTGGGTCGATGTAGAGCTGCTCCGCCTCTGCGAACCCTTGCTCGTCCGGTGTGGGGTGGATGCAGTCGACCGGGCAGACCTCCACGCAGGAGGCGTCCTTGGTGCCGATGCACGGCTCTGCGATTACGTACGCCATCTGCCAGCCACTCCTGTTCGTCCTTTTTTCTAAGGGCCTCTCTCGGTGCCGCCGGATTCTACAGGCCGCCCTTGCCAGCGGCGGTTCTCGCAAGCTCCGGGATCCGGTCCCGCCACGGCGAGGCCTCTTCCAGCTGGGCTCCGACGGCAAGCAACAGCCCCTCAGCCCCAAACCCGCCCACCAGCTGGACCGCCAGCGGGAGGCCGTCCTCGCCGTGGAAGAGGGGGAGGGTAAGGGCGGGGTTGCCGGCGGCGTTGAAGATCGGGGTAAACGGCGTGAAGTAGCCGGAGCGGGTGAAGGTTTGCAGCGGTTCGCTGGCATGGGTGTCAAGGGTGCCGAGCGGTAGCGGCCGCTCGGCTAGGGCAGGGGTGAGGAGGAGGTCGAAGGAGGCGATGAAGGCCGCCACCTCCCGCAACCTCGCCAGCAGCTGGTTCTCGAGAACCAGGTACTCCACGGCGGAGCGGGACCGGGCAAGCTGGTAGATCGCCCAGCTCATCGGCTCCATGTCGGCTTCGGTGGGCTCCCGTCCGGCCGCCAGCCCCGAGAACTGGATGCCGGAGGCGACCTGGATCGCAAAGAGGGCGCCAAAGGCGTCCCCGATCGCCGCGTCGACCCACGGGGGGTTGACCTCCTCGACCTTGTGGCCAAGCTCCTCGAGGAGGGCGGCGGCCCGCTGCGCCCCCTCGATGCAGAGTGGGTCGACCTTTGCGTCCGGGAGCGGGGGGCGGGTGCAGAGCGCAACCCGCAGCCCCTTTGGCCGCTGCAGGGTGAGCTCGCTGAAGGGCTTTGGTGGCGGGTCGAGACGGTAGGCGTCGCCGACCTCGGCGCCGGCGATCACGTCCAGCAAGGCGGCGCTATCGGCAACGGTGCGGGTGAGCATCCCGTCGACGACAAGGAGGGAGTAAGCCTGCTCGGGAGCGAGGGAGACCCGGCCCCGTTGGACCTTCAGGCCAACCAGCCCACAGCAGGCCGCGGGGATCCGGATCGAGCCGCCCCCGTCGTTACCGTGGGCGACCGGGACCATCCCTGCCGCAACGGCTGCCGCCGCGCCCCCCGAAGAGCCGCCAGGGGTGCGGGTGGTGTCCCACGGGTTGCGGGTGGGGCCGAAGAGGTCGGCCTCGGTGGTAGGGAGGATCCCGTACTCGGGCAGAGTGGTAGTGCCGACGATCGTCATCCCTGCCTCCTTGAGGCGGCGGGTGATGTAGGAGTCGTGGTTAGCCCGCTGCTCGGCAAGGAGCTTGCAGCCAAAGGTGAACCGCAGCCCGGCGACGGCGCGGTTGTTCTTGATCGCCGTCGGCACCCCAGCAAAAGGGCGGGGATCCCCTGGCAAGACCGCCTTTGCTGCTGCCAACGCCCGCTCGCCGTCGACCTCGACAAAGGCGTTTAGGTGGGGCTGGAGCCGCTCGATCTGACGCAGGTAGGCTTCGGTGAGCTCGACGGCGGAGAGCTTCCCCTCCCTGATCAGCTGGGCCTGCTCAAGGGCCGAGGAAAAGAGAAGCTCCTGCTCGCTCACCGCCCGAAGAACCCTACCGCATCCCCTCCCGCGCCGCCGCCCAAAGGGCGGCTAGCGTAGGATTCCGGGCAGATGGCTGAGCAGCAGGTGCAGGACCCCCGCTCCCTTGTCCAATCCGGCCTGGAGGGGGTTGTCGCCTTTGCGACCGAAATCGCTGAGCCGAACCGGGAGGGGGGATCGCTCCGCTATCGCGGCGTCGATATCGAGGAACTGGTCGGTTCGGTCCACTACGAGCAGGTTTGGGGCCTCCTTGTCGACGGCCAACTGGAGCCGGGGCTTCCCCCGGCAGAACCCCACAGCCTGATGGTGCGGACCGGTGACCCTAGGGTGGACGTCCAGGCAGCGCTGGCAATGCTTGGCCCGGAGTGGGGGTTCAAGCAGCTTTTGGACATCAGCGACGAGGAGGCGCGGGACAACCTCGCCCGGGCCTCGGCGATGGCCCTCTCCTTTGTCGCCCAGTCGGCGAGAGGGGTCGGCAGGCCGCCGGTTCCCCAACGGGAGGTTGACAAAGGGCGGACGATCGCCGAGCGGTTCCTGATCCGCTGGCGGGGGGAGGCGAACCCCGACCACGTGAAGGCGATCGACGCCTACTGGATCTCCGCGGCCGAGCACGGAATGAACGCCTCCACCTTTACCGCCCGGATCGTCGCCTCGACCGGCGCCGACGTCGCTGCCGCCCTCTCCGCGGCCGTTGGCGCTCTCTCCGGGCCGCTTCACGGCGGCGCCCCCTCCCGGGTACTGAAGATGCTTGATGAAGTCGAGGCGAGCGGCGACCCGGTCGCCTGGGTCCGCAACGCCCTCGACCGCGGCGAGCGGCTGATGGGGTTTGGCCACCGTGTCTACCGCGCCGAAGACCCCCGCGCAAAGGTCCTGCGCCGGACCGCCCGGGAACTTGGCTCGCCCCGCTTCGAGGTCGCCGAGGCGCTTGAGCGGGCCGCCCTCCAGGAGCTGCGGGCCCGCAAGCCGGACCGCGTCCTAGCTACCAACGTCGAGTTCTGGTCAGCGGTTGTCCTTGACCTTGCCGAGGTGCCACCCGAGCTGTTCACGCCGATGTTCACCTGCGCCCGGGTCGCCGGCTGGTCGGCCCACATCCTCGAGCAGAAGCGGGAAGGGCGGCTGATCCGTCCCACAGCGATCTACGTCGGCCCTCCGCCGCGACCACTCTCGGCGCTTCAGCGCTAAAGAAAAGGCGGTGGGGGGCTGGTTCTCCGGCAACCCATGCCACCGCCACCGCCTTGCCTCCACCGTATGGGTGGAGCGGAGGGAAGTGGCGCCGGCGCAACAGCGCCGGCGCCTCGCTCCGGCCTTTTTTGCGATCGGCCGACCGCCTCTGCTATCGGAAGGAAAAGGCCGGCCGATAAGGCGGCCGGCCTTCCCTAAGCGAACCTTTTAGCCGCCTTTACATCATCCCGGACATGTCCGGGACGTTGTTGCTGGAGGACTCCTTCTCCGGGATCTCCGCGACGATCGCCTCGGTGGTGAGGATGTTCTTGGCGATCGAGGCCGCGTTCTGAAGCGCGGAACGGGTAACCATCGCCGGGTCGATGATCCCCTCGGCGATCAGGTCGACGATCTGGTTGGTGGCGGCGTTGAGGCCGTAGCCGTCCTTGGCCTTCCGCACTTCAGAGACCACCACCGACCCCTCAAGCCCCGCATTCTCCGCGATCTGGCGGAGCGGCTCCTCGAGGGCCCGGATCACGATCCGCGCCCCAGTCAGTTCGTCCTCCTCGAGGTTGCCGTCGAGCTTGATCGCGTCGGCAGCCCGTAGCAGGGCGACCCCGCCGCCAGGGACGATCCCCTCCTCGAGGGCGGCCCTGGTCGCCTGGAGGGCGTCCTCGACGCGGTGCTTCTTCTCCTTCATCTCGGTCTCGGTGGCAGCGCCAACCTTGACCACGGCAACCCCGCCGGAGAGCTTCGCCAGCCGTTCCTGGAGCTTTTCGCGGTCGAAGTCGGAGTCGGTGTTTTCGATTTCGGTCTTGATCTGGTTGATCCGACCCTTGATCGCCTCCGGGTCGCCGGCGCCGTCGACGATCGTGGTCGTGTCCTTGTCAACCACCACCCGGCGGGCCCGGCCGAGCTGGGAGAGCTGGGTGTTCTCCAGCTTCAAACCCATCTCCTCGGTGATCACCTCGCCGCCGGTGAGGATCGCGATGTCCTCCAGCATCCGCTTCCGTCGGTCGCCGAAGCCGGGCGCCTTTACGGCAACGGAGGTGAAGGTGCCCCGCAGCTTGTTGACGACCAGGGTCGCCAGCGACTCCCCTTCGACGTCCTCAGCGATGATCAAAAGCGGCTTCCCGCTCTGGATCACCTGCTCGAGGACCGGCAGCAGCTCCCGGACCGCGCCGATCTTCTGGTTGGCGATCAGGATGTACGGTTCCTCGAGGACGGCCTCCATCCGGTCCTGGTCGGTGACCATGTAGGGGGAGATGTAACCCTTGTCGAACTGCATCCCCTCGGTGAACTCGAGGTCCATGCCGAGGGTCTGGCCCTCCTCGACGTTGACGACCCCGTCCTTGCCAACCTTCTCGATCGCGTCGGCGATCACATCCCCGATCTCCTCGTCGCCAGCGGAGATCGTCGCTACCCGGGCGATCTGCTCCTTGCCGGAGACCTCCTTCGCCTGGGAGGCGATGTGCTCGACGACCTGTTCCACCGCCTTCTCGATCCCCCGCTTCAGCGCCAGCGGGTTGGCGCCAGCGGCTACGTTCTTCAGCCCCTGGCGAACGATCGCCTGGGCAAGGACCGTTGCGGTGGTGGTGCCGTCGCCGGCGACGTCGTTGGTGGCCGTTGCCACCTCCCGCACCAGCTGGGCACCTTGGTTCTCGAAGACGTCCTCGACCTCGATCTCCCGCGCGATCGTCACCCCGTCGTTGGTGATCGTCGGGGCGCCGAACTTCTTGTCGAGGACGACGTAGCGGCCCTTTGGACCGAGGGTTACCTTGACGGCGTTTGCAACCGCGTCAACCCCGGCCTCGAGGGCCTTCCGTGCCTCTGCGTCGTACTTGATCGCCTTGTGCGCCATCTCTACTAGCCCTCCTTTTAGGACTCAACGCGGGCGAGCACGTCCGACTCGCGGAGCACCAAAAGCTCCTCGCCGTCGACCTTGATCTCGGTCCCGCCGTACTTGCTGAAGATCACTTCCTCCCCCTCCTTGATGTCCAGGGGGATCCGCTTCCCGTCCTCGCCGATCTTCCCGTCGCCAACGGCAAGGACCTTGCCCTTCTGCGGCTTCTCCTTGGCGGTGTCCGGGAGGACGATACCGCTCGCGGTCTTCTCCTCCTCCTCAACCGCCTGCACGATCAGACGGTCGCCCAACGGCTTTAGCTTCATTCCTTACAGACCTCCATCTCGACCTCGTGGACTGTCTTGCAGAGCGTTGGCACTCTCGATGGCTGAGTGCCAACGTCAGCGAGAGATATAGCACAGGGCCGGCTAACCGCGGAGAAAAAGTTAGTTTTGGGCGCCGCCAAAACCCTTCATCGCCTGGGTCATGTGCGGCGGGTTGTCGACGATCTGGGAGAACCGGACCACGGTCACGATGTCGTCCATCGAGACCTTGCGGCCGTAGATGTTTTCGAGGAACTGGATCAGCTCCTCGTGCCGGCGGAACTCGGGGTTGTCGTGCTTGATGTCCCGCGGCGAGAGCTCCCGCAGCCGCTTCACCTCGACCTGGTCGATCACCGCTTCGAAGATCCGTTCCCGGGGGGAGAACTGGTAGCCGATCGTCACCAGCACAAGCTGGTTCTTCTTGTACTTGTGGGACTTGTCGCCGAGCCGGATCGTCGCCGTCTTGCGGCCCCTCTTGAGCTCGTCGGCAAAGATCGTGGAGTAGAAGTTGAGTACCTGCATGTAAACGGGGAGGCTATCGGCCCGCGGCCGGTTTGCCAACCGTACCCTTAAAAAACGTAGGCTTGAAGCGCCTTTGGGTCGTGGACGACCAAGCGGCCCCGGCCTTGGGTGATCACCCCGGCCCGCTCGAGGACGGCAAGGAACCGGCTGGCCGACTCCCGGGATGAGCCGGCCAGCTTGGCGAGGTCGGCCTGGGTTGCCCGGACCAGGACGTCCCGCACCCCGCTTAGGTCGACCCTCCCTTCTACCTCCCCGCCTTGCTCGGCAACGGTCTTTTCAACCAGCTGGTAGAGGACGGCGGCGACCCGGCTCTGCACGGTCTGGAAGGACTGGCGGGCAAGCCGCTCGTTGGTCTCCCGGAGCCGCCGCGCCAACGCCACCAGCAGCCGCATCGCGATCTGGGGATGGTCCTGGAGCACCCGCCTCATGTCGGCACCGAGGACGCCCACGACCTGGAGTGGCTCCGTCGCCTCCACGGTCGCCGAGCGGCGCTCCTCCTCGATCAGGGCGAGCTCGCCAAAGATCTCCCCCGGTCCAAAGGTCGCCAGGGTGATCGTCCGGCCGCCGGGGTGCTCCCGGATCGCCCGGCAGTGGCCCCAGTGGACGATGTAACAGGTGTCGCTGCGGTCCCCCTCTCGGAAGACAACCGCTCCGGCCTCGAAGGTCCGTGGGACGGCGACCCTAGCGATCTCTTCGAGGTCGCTGCGGCCAAGGGTCGCGAAGATCGGAACCCGACCCAGCAGCTCTACGGTCTCCTCGAAGGTTGGCGGCCCGCGCCGTTTCGCCATCGCTTCTGCCAAGGAGAGCCTAACGGCCGATCGCCGCTGGGGTGGGCCGGCAAGCAACGCTGCCCAACGGCTTAGTGGCGGCAGCCCCAGCTACCCCGCCCTACACCGCCCGGACCTCAAACCAAGCTTTGCAGCCCGCCCTAGGTGGCCCTGCGCATCGCTACCGCTTACCACACCCCTCAGCGCCGCCACCGGCTCCACCGCCCCTTCGCCGCTGCCCGGTCGGAGAAGAGGAGGACCTCCCGGCCAAACCCCTTGGTTTGGGCCCCGCGAGGACCCCTCACCAGCCCTGGATCGTCGACGATCAACCCGTCTACCCCAAGGGCGGAGAGCTTGCCGATTAGGGCTTGGTCCCGGACTGTCCAGACGTAAAGTTCGCCGCCGACGCCGTGGACCGCTTGGATCAGCTCCGGCGTCACCAGCAGCCAGTGGGCCATCAGGGCGTCGGCCCGACCGGCTGCGATCACCCCTTCAGCCCTGCGGGGCAGGCCGATCCGGCCGCCTGCCACCGCGCCAAGCCGGGCGAGGGGGGCGAACCGGTAGTCGATGTGGAGGCTGGGTACCGCCCACCCGCGGCGGAGCTCGGGGAAGCGGGCCGCTGCGATGTCCAGCTCGAGCAGCCGTTGGCAGGAGACCAACGACCGCTCCAGAAGGTTGAAGGTGAGCAGCAGCTCCCCCACCCGCTCGACGTACCCCGGCAGCTTCAGGTCGAGGTCGAGCTCGACCTGGCTGTACCGCGGGTTGGCGAGGTGGGCGAGGGCGAGCTCCAGCGGCAGCGGCGGCCGGGAGGCCAGCTCGCTGTAGTCGTGGGCGACGAAGAGGGGGCCGGAGCCGTCGGGGTTGGCGGGCAGGACGTCCAGCTCGATCATCTCCACCCCGGCCTGGAGGGCGGCTTCAAAGGAGCGCAGGGTGTTCGGTTCGGCAAGGGCGGGGGCGCCGCGGTGGCCGACCAGCTTCGGCTTTCTAGAAGGTTTTGTCATCGGTTGGGGTCGGGGGCAGGCCAGCCAAGGCGCGGGCGCGCAACAGCACCCCATCTAACATCGGCGCGGTGAGGCGTCCGGTAAAGGTGTTTTGTTGGCTGGGGTGGTAGCAGCCGAGGAGGGTGTAGGGGCCGGCTTTGATCTCCACGCCGTGGCCAAAGCTGCCGGGGACCGCGATCCCCTCCCTGCGCAGCAGCGCGCGAAAGGCCTGCCAGGCAAAGCCGCCAAGGAGGACGACGACCTTGACCGCTTCAAGCAGCGCCAGTTCCCGGGCGCTAAAGGAAAGGCAGCGGTCCCGCTCCTCGGTGGTGGGGCGGTTTTGGGGGGGCGCGCAGCGCACCGCGGCGGTGATGTAGGCGCCGGTTAGCTGCAGGCCGTCTGTGCGGTCGGTTGCATGGGGTTGGTTGGCAAAGCCGGTCCGCCAGAGGGCGGCGTAAAGGAAGTCGCCGGAGCGGTCGCCGGTGAACATCCGGCCGGTCCGGTTCGCGCCATGGGCGGCAGGGGCAAGGCCGTAAAGGAGCACCGCTGCCTGCCGGTCGCCAAAGCCGGGAACCGGCTTTGCCCAGTACCGCTCTGCGCGGAAGGAGGCCCGCGGTTGGCGGGCTACCTGCTCCCGCCACCGGACCAGCCGTGGGCAGCGGCGGCATCCGATTAGCTCCCCTTCCAGTCGTTGCCACGCTGCCCCCCGCTCCTGCTCGCTGGGGTACGCTTCGGCCATGCGGACCTCCCAGCTTAGGGCCGTTCTCCTCGCAACGGCGCTGCCCATAGCCCTCGCTGGCTGCGCCGGCGCCGTCTCAACCGGCTCCTTCAAAGGGGAAGCCCACCAGGTCGCCGAACGGATCGCCTCCTTCCAAAAGGACGCCGGGGAAGGGGACCAGCGCAAGGTCTGCGCCGACGATCTGGCGGCCACGCTTCGGGAGGGTATTGCCCGCTTCGGCCGCAGCTGTGAAGAAGCGGTAAAGGAGCAGCTGAAGGCGGTCGAGGAAATCGCGATGACCGTAAAGGCGGTCCAGGTCTCTGGAACGCGGGCGAGGGCAAAGGTAGAAAGCGCCTACTGGGGCAAGGCCTGTACCAACGAACTGTACCTCGTCAAGGAAGGAAGCCAGTGGCGGATCTCCGGGATCGGCCCTGGCTGCCCTCGGAGCTAACCGGTCCGCAACGGCCGGCCGTACTGTTGCTCGAAGTAGGCGCGGTAAGCGCCGCTGCGGATCGGCTCCCACCACCAGCCGTTGGCTTTGTACCACGCCACCGTTCTCGCCAACCCCTCCTCGAGGGTGACCGTAGGCCTCCATCCCAGCCCCTTGATCCGCTCCGAAGAGAGGGAGTAGCGGCGGTCGTGGCCAGGCCGGTCCCGGACATGCTCGATCTGCTCCTCGGAGGCGCCGGTGAGGGCGACGATCCGCTTCACCAGCTCGATGTTTGTCACCTCGTCGGGGCCGCCGACGTTATAGACCTCGCCGGGCCTGCCCCGTTCGAAGGCGATCCCGATCGCCCGCGCAAAGTCCTCGACGTAAAGCCAGTTGCGGACCTGGAGGCCGTCGCCGTAGACCGGGAGGAGATCGCCGTGGAGGCCGTTGAGGATCATCAGCGGGATCAGCTTCTCCGGGTACTGGTACGGACCGTAGTTGTTTGAGCCCCGGCAGACCACGGTCTCCAGGCCGAAGGTGCGGAAGTAGCTTTGGACGAGGAGGTCGGCGCCGGCCTTGGTCGCCGAGTAAGGGGAGGAGGGCCGCAGCGGGGAGTCCTCGGTGAAGGAGCCGGTTGGGATCGATCCGTAGACCTCGTCGGTGGAGACCTGGAGGTAGCGCAGCTGCCGCTCCCGTGCAGCCTCGAGGAGGGTGTAGGTGCCGACGACGTTGGTCTGCACGAAGGCGTCGGGAGCGGCGATCGAGCGGTCGACGTGGGTCTCGGCGGCGAAGTTGACGATCCCGTCCGCCGCGCCAAGGAGGGCAAGGGCCCCATCGACCGCGGCAGGGTCCTCGATCGCTCCCTGCTTGAAGGCGAACTTTGGCTCCCCCTCCAGGTCCTGAAGGTTCTCCCGGCGGCCGGCGTAGGTGAGCTTGTCGAGGACGACAACCGTGTCCCCGTGCTCGCGGACCCGTTGGCGGACGAAGTGGGAGCCGATAAAGCCGGCGCCGCCGCAGACCAGAAGCCTCATGGCCGGATGATCCCAGATCGGGCTGCAAGGTAACCGCCGAGGCCGTCCTCCCACGGGGGGAGGGGGATCACGTCCCCCCGCTCGCTCTCCAGGGCCGAGAACGGGGGACGGGGCGCCGGCCGGCCGGCCTGGGCGGTGGTGATCGGCTCTACCTTGCACCCGACCTCCGCCTGGCGGAAGATCTCCTTGGCGAACCCAAACCAGCTTGTCCTTCCCCCACCGGCAAGGTGGACCAACCCCCTTACCCCCCGCTCCAAGAGGCCAACCAAGGCAGGGGCGAGGTGGCCGGTCCAGGTCGGACAGCCGACCTGGTCGTCGACGACGCCAACCTGCCCCCGCTCCTTGGCAAGCCGCAACATCGTCTCCACGAAGTTCCGTCCCCCCAGCCCAAACAGCCACGAGGTCCGCACCACCGTGTTCTGCGGGGAGGCTTCAAGGGTGGCTTCCTCCCCCACCAGCTTGCTTTGGCCGTAAACGGAGCGGGGGTCGGGTCGATCGGCCTCGGTGTAGGGGCGGGTGCGGGGCTTGCTCCCCTCAAAGCCGGAGAAGACGTAGTCGGTGGAGATCTGCAGCAGGGGCAAGGAGAGCGCAGCGCAGGCGCTGGCCAGGTGGGCGACCCCGGTGCCGTTTACCGCGAAGGCCAGCTCCCGCTCCCGCTCGGCGTCGTCGACCCGGGTGTAGGCGGCGCAGTTGACGACCGCTGCCCCCTCCCCGGCCCCCTCCCGCTCGTGGGTGGGCCCAAGCCGCTTGCCCTCCCGCAGCCCCTGCTCAAGCCGTTCCTGGACCGTCTCCCTGTCGGCGCAGAGGTCGAGGTCCTGCCGAGCCAACGCCACCACCGTATGGCCGGCGCGGCGGGCGGCAGGGATCAGATCGGCGGCAAGCATCGAACCTTTGCCGACGACCACGATCAACATCGCAATGAACGGCTCCTGGGGCAGGAGGGCTGGACGGCGGTCCCTCCCCAGATCCGCCGTCCCAGTGCAACGGCGATTGGCAAGGCAACCGGTAGGACCGCCGTCCGCGGAACGTATCGGCTGGGCAGCGCCGATCCTTGAGCTATCTGCAACGTTATTACGGCAACCATACCGCCGAGCTGTCCCCCACCATCAGCCGCAACGCCCGGGGTTGCTCCTCGCTGCGCTCGATCCTGGCACCCTTGCCTAGCAAGGAGGACTCGATCCGGACCCCCGGCCTTCTCACCACCGCCCCCTCTAGGACGATCGAGTGCTCCAGTTCCGCCTCCTCGAGCAGACAGTCCGCTCCGATCGCGGTGTAAGGGCCGATGTAGCAGCGGCGGATCTGGGCCCCGCTGCCGACGATCACCGGACCCCGCAACCGGCTTTCCTCGACCACCGCTCCTTCTTCCACCACCACCCTCCCCTCGACCACCGTCTCCCTAACCCCCCCTTTGATCTCCCCGCCAAGCCTGTCGAGGACAAGCCGGTTTGCCTCCAGCATGTCCTCAAGCTGGCCGGTGTCCTTCCACCAGCCGACTACCGTTTGCGCCTCGACGCGGGCCCCGGAGTCGATCAGCCACTGGATCGCGTCGGTGATCTCAAGCTCCCCCCGGGCCGAGGGCTTGATCTCCTGGACGGCCCTGTGGATCGCTGGGGTGAACATGTAGACCCCGACAAGGGCGAGGTTGGAGGGGGGGTTGGGGGGCTTCTCGATCAGGCGGGCGACCCGGGGTGCCTCGGGGGGGCTGTCCGGCGCCAGTTCGGCGACGCCGTAGTTCTGGGGGTCGTCGACGGCGCACAAGAGGATCAGCGCATCGGGGCGGCTGTCCTCAAACCGCTGCACCAGCTCGACGATCCCCCCTTGGAGGAGGTTGTCCCCTAGGTACATCACAAACGGGTCGTCGGCGAGGAAGGGCTTTGCGGTGAGGACGGCGTGAGCTAGGCCAAGGGGTTGCTCCTGGAGGATGTAGGTGACCTTTGCCCCAAAGCGGCTACCGTCGCCGACCGCCGCCTTGATCTCCTCCCCTGTCTTTGGGGCGATGATCATCCCGATCTCGCCGATCCCGGCCTCGACAAGGGCCTCGATCCCGTAAAAGAGGACCGGTTTGTTTGCGACCGGGACGAGCTGCTTAGCCGAGGTGTGGGTGATCGGCCGCAGCCGGGTCCCTTCACCGCCAGCAAGGATCAGCGCCTTGAGGTTCATCGGCGGCAGCCTATCCGACCGTTTTGCTAGGAGCTGACCGCGACCCGCCGCAGCCGCGCCACGGCGGCAAGGACCTCCTCGCCGGCCTCGGCAGGCTCAACCACCACCGCATCCCCCGCCTCGCGCAGGACCGCCCCTACCAACCACTCCAGCGAGCCGTAAGGGATCACGACCAAAGCGGAGCCGTCCCGCCGTTCGGCAAGCTGGTGGTAGCGCTCCCGCACCCACCGTGCCCGCTCCGGCGCTACCCAAACGACGGCCTGCTTCGCGCCCTGGAGGTAGCCGGTTCGCAGCCACTCCGGCAGCTCCTCGCCGGGGTCCAGCCCCCGGCGGGCAAACACCTTGCCGGTTGTCGTGGCCTGCTTGATCCGGTCAAGGCGGAAGTGGCGGATGCCCTGCCGGCTAGGGTCGAAGGCGGCAAGGTACCACCCCTCCCGGCCCAAGGCAAGGGCTAGCGGCTCCACCTCCCGCACCTCGAGCCGGTCCTGATCGGGCTTGTAGTACTCCAGCCGCACCACCTCCCGCCGCTCGATCGCCTCGGAGAGGAGGCGGCCGAGCTCCGGGTCGTCCCCGCCCTGCTCGACAAGGAGCCCTGGGGCGTCGTTGCCTAGCGCAGCAACGATCTTCTCCCGAGCCCTTGCAAGCGCCCCCCCTGCAAGGTGGCTGCCCAGCAGGTCGATCGCTGCGATCAGCGCCTTCGCCTCGATCGGCAGCAGCCGGACCGGCTTTTCAAAGGTGTCGGAGTAGGGCTCCGGGTCGACCCGGACTACCTCCTCCTTGCCCCGTGCGTCCTCTTCGATCTCGGCGTAGAGGACGTACATCCCGCCACCAAAGTTGACGACGTTGAGGATCGAGATGTCCTCCCGCAGTTCCTGCTTGCTGATCCCAAGCCTTCTCGCTAGCTCGGTAAGCCGAAGCGTCTGGCGGTTGCGGCCGGCGTCGATCAGGACCGTTGCCAACGCCATCAGGCGGGCAAACCGCTCCGGCTTGATCGCCGCCTGGGTAGCCCGCGCCTCCTCCTCGACCGGGAGCTGGTCGACCTTGGGCAGCCCCTCTTCGCGCAGCGCAGCGGCGACGTTGCGCTGCCGCTCCTCAAGCAGCTCCAACCGCCGCTCCAGCTCCTCGACGAGCTGGGGCGGGCCTTCGAGGCGGCCGTGCCCTCGCAGGGAGAGCAGCCAGGAGATCAGCGCCCTGTCGTTGGCGTAAGGGGTGTGGAAGCGAACCCTGCCGTCGGGAAGGTCCTCGACCGTGCCGTAGCGGCCGAACTGCCGCTTGACGTACCACCCCAGTTGGCCGTCCACCTCGATCTCGGCGGTCCCCCGTTGGCGGCCAAGCTGCCACTCCGCGCGCTGGGCGTAGGGGCGGGGGTCGAAGTCGGTAGGCGGACGGAAGTCGTGCTCCGACTTGGTGGCAAAGGAGACCCTCCCCTTGATCCTTGAGAGCCTGAACACCCGCACCTCCCCCCGCTCGTGGGCGTAGCCGATCAGGTAGAACTCGCCGTTTTGGTAGAGGAGGTGGTAGGGGTCGACCTTTCGCGTGGAGACCTCGTCCCGCTCGAGGGAGTGGTAGTCGAAGATCACGGTCTTGCGCCTGACGATCCCAGCCTCGATCTTCGCCAACCGCTGGGCGTCCTCCGCTGAGCGGGCGGAGGCGCTCACCCCAAGGCGGACCGGCGCCTCCGTTGTCGGCGGCAGCAGCGGGGGCTCGCTTTCCCAGGTCACCTGCTGGAAGGCAAGGCGCAACGGCTGGGCGTAGGCGAACCGGCCGTCGAGGAGCTTCAGCGCCATCTGCAGCGCAACCAGCTCCTCCCCGCTGAAATTGATCGGCGGCAGCCGCAGCCGCTCGGGGCGGAGCGAGTAGGTCTCCTGTTCGACCGCTGAGTCGGTCGGCCGCCGGACCTCGATCCCGATCCCCAGCGCCTCCAGCTCCATCCGATCGGCGTAGAAGCGGCGTGCAAAGGCCTCCTCGTTCATCGTCGCGTACCCCTCGACCGAGCGGCGGATCTCCTGGGCGGTGAGCGGGCGGCGTTCGGCGAGCAGGAAGGAGATCAGCGAAAGTTGGCGGATCAGCTTCTCTGTGTCTTTGGCCATCCCTTGCCCTCCACGATAAAGGGCTTCGGAGCAGCGGGGGATCGGCAGGGGCCGTTTGGCTCGCTATTTGAGCGGTTTTTGGTCGGCTGGGGCGGCCTCGCCGGCCGGCTGGGCGGCGCCAAGGTAGGCGCTTGTCCCAAGGGCGCGGTCGAAGTTGGACCAGACGGTCCCCGGCGGGTGCTCGTCGAGGAGGCGGTCGATCGTGCCCAGCTTGGCGCTGATGTTGTCGACGGCGTGGACGAGCAACGCCTCCTTGGTAGCGGGCAGGACCGGGCTGCCGTGCTCGAGGGTGCCGTGGTGGCTGAGGATGATGTGGAGGAGGCCGTCGCCAACCTCCTTGGGGAACCCCTCGAGGGCCTCGATCCCGCTGCGGACCCGGAAGTAGCCGAGGGGGATCTCGCCGTGGAGGCGGCCAAGGTCGGTGAGGTCGGCAACCCCTTCCACCAAGCGGTAGCTATCGACCTTGCCGATGTCGTGGAGGAGCGCGCCGGCCACGGCAAGGTCGCGGTTGACGCCCCCAAACCGCTGCGCAAGGGCGGCAACCCCCTCCGCTACCTCCACCGTGTGCTCAAGGAGGCCGTGGCGGTAAGGCTGGTGGTTCTGCTTGGCTGCCGGCACCTCCCGGAAGGTCCGCCACGCCTCCCCCTCCGGATCGAGCACCGTCGACACCAACCGCTTGAGGTCGGGGTTGGTTAGGGAGTCGACCAGCGCCCAAAACCGCCGTTCCAGCTCCCCCAGCTGCGCGGGGGGCTGGCGGTGGAGGAGGTCTGGGTCGTAGCTTCCGGGGGGAGCCTCCGCCAGCCGCTCCAGCTTCAGCTGCGGGCCGTACTCCGGCGGGTTGGCGTACCGACCCCGCACCCAGACCACAGCGCCAGTTCGGGCCGCCTGCTCCTGGTCGGGGGATGGGTCGAAGAGGTAAGCGCGCAGGCTACCGCTGCGGTCGGCGAGCTCCAAGCGCAGGTAGGGGCGGCCGGTCTTGGCGATCAACCGCTCCACCCGGCGGCAGAGCAGCGCCCCTTCGACGGTGCCGCCCTCGACTAGGTCTGCAAGGGGGGGTGCTGCAGCTGCCATTTCAACTGCGAACGGTAGTGGGCGCAGAGGCGGCAGCCGCTAAAGCCGGCGGCGCAAAACCTTTGCCTTGAGCCGGCGCAGCCAGCCTCGGCGGGGAAAGAGGGCTGGGGGCGGGGTGGTGGTGCGGACCAGCTCCAGCCACCGCTCCAACGGCAGCTCCCCTGCAACCAGCCCCGCTAACGCTGTCAGCACCGGAGCCTCTACCCCAGCCCCCTTCAGAGCGGCTGCAAGGTAGGAGACCGACTGGAGCGCCTCCACCGCCTGCCCGATCCGCTGCGGGATCTCTCCAGCGGCCACCCCTTGGGCGAGGAGCTCCCCAGCGCGGCGGTTGCGGCTTTGGGGGGCGAGCGCGGTGGCGACAAGGTCGCCGGAGCCGGCCAGCCCGATAAAGCTCTCCGGCCGCGCCCCCTTTGCCGCAGCGTACCGCCAGACCTCGCTGAAGATGTGGCCGGCAGCCGCCCCTGCCGCGTTCAAGCCTTGGCTTTGGGTAGCGCCGGCGGCAAGGGCAGCGGCGTTTTTCGCCGTCCCCGCTAGCTCCACCCCGATCGGATCGTTGGAGATCTCGCAGACCAGCCCGGCTGTGGCAAAGAGGCCGGCGACGGTCCGTGCCAGCCCGGCCGCGGTGGAGGCACAGACCAACGCACCCCCAGGCCCAACCAGCTCCCGGGCGTGGGAGGGCCCGCCGAGGCAGGCGGTGCGGTCAGCCCCAAAGGCGCGGCTAAGCAGGGTGGAGCCAACCGTCCCCTCCCCGTCGCAAAGCCCTTTTGCAGCGGAGACAACGGAGAAGGGGCGGCTTTCCCACCGCGGCTGCAGCGCCTCCACCACGGCCGGCAGGGCGCGGGCGGGAACGGCAACGATTACCAGTTCGGCGCGGCCGATCTCGGCCGGCGCAGGGGCGACGGTAAGGCCGGGGGGAAACCGCACTCCCGGCAGGTAGCGGAGGTTTTCCCGCCGTTCGGAGAGGTCCCGCCCCTGCTCCTCGCTCCGGCAGCAGAGCGTGGTTCGGACCCCAGCCCGGCTCAAGACCACCGCGAGGGCGGTCCCAAAGGAGCCCGCGCCAACAACCGCCACCCGCCGGGGTGGCCTCCCCTGCCGCTCGGCTTCCCGACCGCTCGCCATCGTCGCTCGAGCCTAGCTGAGCGCCGCGGCCGGCTAGGTTCCAGGGGGCAGCTCGGCTGCGAACTGAAGCCCCTCCGCAGCTGCCCGAGCCAGCGCCACGCCGGCCCGGCGGAGGCCGTCCTCGCCGGTTGCAACCACCACCTGCTGGAGGTCGATGATTCGGGCGTAGAAGGGGCTAGGCCGGCTGGTGGCGGTGATGCCGTAGGCGGCAACCCCCCGCTGCCGGGCCTCCTGGCCGAGACGGAACGCTGGTGTTGGCTCGAGGGCGGCGCAGAGCTTGGGGTCGCAGAGCAGCACCGCCCGCGCCTGGCTAACGGCCCCCACGGCAGCGGCCAGGCCCTCCTCGTCGCCGATCGCAACCGGGACCGCGACAAGGCGGGGATCCCCCTCCGCTACCCCCTCAGCGACCGTAGCTGCTACCCGGGAGGCGGGCAAGCCGGGGCCAAACCCCACCGCGGCAACGATCACCTTGGTCGGTGGCACCGCCTATCCTTCTTGGGGTCGGCGGCTGGCTGCTGGTCGCCTCGAAACCACCACAGGCGGAAAGGATGGCAGGAAGACAGGTAACAGCGGGTGAGGAGGAGTACCTACAGACCCTGTTCTGGCTCCAGGAGGCGGGGCTTGGGATGAGCGCCGCCAACCTCGCGCGGGCGCTCCAGCTCTCCGCGCCGACCGTGCACGAGATGGTGGGCCGCCTCGAACGGGACGGTTACATCACCAGGGACGCCGAGAAGACGATCTCCTTTACCCCCGAGGGGATCCGCCACGCCGAACGGATCGTCGCCCGCCACCGCCTGATCGAGCGGTTCCTCACCGATGTCCTCGACGTCCCTTGGGACGAGGTCCACGAGCAGGCGGAGAGCCTCGAGCACGGGATGTCCCCGGAGCTGGAAGCACGGATCAGGGCCAAGCTGGGGGAGGCGACAAGCTGCCCCCACGGCCACCCGATCGCCCTTGGGCAGCGGGAGCCTGGGGTGCCGTTGGCAGACGTCGCCGTCGGTGCCAAGGTGGAGGTGTTGCGGTTTGAGAACGAGGCCCAGGACATCCTCCGCTACCTCAAGCAGGCCGGCCTCGAGCCCCAGCTGAAGGGGGTGGTGGTGGAGAGCGGCCCAACCGAGGTCGTGGTCCGGGGGCAGGACGGGCGGGTCTGCACGGTGACGCGAAGCGTCGCGGAAACGGTTTCCGTGCGGGCAAACCCCTCCCCGCCGCCGCGGACCGCCCTCCCGGAGTACATCACCCTAGGCCACGACCGCTACGGCCGCTAACCGGCAAGGGCGCGGTAGGCCTCGGCAAGCCGGGCAACGCCGGCTTTGATCTCCCCCTCGCCGACCCCGGAGTAGGCGATCCGCAGCGCCCGCTCGCCCCCCTCGAGCATGAAGTCGGTGCCGGGGACGCAGACCACCCCCCGCTCCTTGGCGAGCTCGACCAACCGGCCGCTGTCAACCCCATCCGGCAGTTCCAGCCAGAGGAAGTACCCCCCCTTGGGCGGCGTGAAGCGGGCCGCTGGCAGGGCTTGGGAGAGCTCTTCGCAGAGGAGCTCGGCCCGCCGGCGCAGCGCCTCGCGGACCCGGCCGATCCCCCGCTCCAGGGCGCCGGATCGGCAGAAGGCGTTTGCGGTCGCCTGGGCGTACATGTTCGGGGAGATGTAGGTGTTGGCGGCAACCGGCAACAGCTCCCCGATCAGCTCCTCGGAGGCGATCAGGTAGCCGATCCGCACCCCTGGGCAGAGGAGCTTTGAGAAGGAGGAGACGTAGAGGACCACGGTCGGGTCGAGGGAGCGCATCGTCGGCAGCTTGGTGCCGTCGAAGGAAAGCTCCAGGTAGGGGTCGTCCTCGAGGATCGTGAAGCCGTACCGGGCAGCCAGCTCAAGCAGCTTTTCCCGCTTCGGCATCGAGAGGGTGAACCCGGCCGGGTTGTGGTGGTTGGGGATCGTGTGGACGAGCTTCGGCCGCAGTCCTTCGGCAAGGAGCCGTTCAAGCTGACCGACGTCGATCCCGTCTTGCTGAAGGGCGACCGGGACCAGCTCCACCCCCCGGCGGCGCAGGTAAAGGAGGGTGCGGTCGTAAGTGGGGTGCTCGACGACGACCCGATCCCCTGGGGAAAGGAGGTTGTCGAAGAGCAGAGCGTCGGCTTGGAGGGAGCCGTTGGTAAGGAGGACCTGGCCAACGGCGACGCCGTGCTGCTCGGCAACCCACTCCCGCAGCGGTCCATAGCCGGCTGCAGTGCCGTAGGCGGTGGCGCCGGCGGGGTCCTGCTCAAGGGCAGCGATCGTCGCCGCCTTCAAGGCCTCGACGTCTACAAGGTCAAGGGAAGGGGCTCCCCTCGCAAAGGAGATCGCCGCAGCCACCCCTACCTCGCCTTAGCGAGTCGGGCGGCAGCAAGCTCTGCTACCTGGGCAGGGGTCCTTGCCACCGCGACGCCGTGGCTTTCCAGCGCCTCCGCCTTTGCCTGGGCGGTTCCAGCCGAACCGGAGACGATCGCCCCCGCGTGGCCCATCGTCTTCCCTTCCGGAGCGGTGAACCCGGCGATGTAGGCGACGACCGGCTTGGAGAGGTGCTGCTCGATGAAGAGGGCGGCTTCCTCCTCCGCGGAGCCGCCGATCTCGCCGGCCATCACGATCAGCTCCGTCTCGTCGTCCTGGGCAAACAGCTCGAGGATTTCAACGAAGTTGGAACCCGGCACCGGGTCACCGCCGATCCCGACGATTGTCGAGCAGCCAAAGCCGTTAGAGACAAGCTCCTTGCCGATCTGGTAGGTGAGGGTGCCGGACCGAGAGACCACCCCTACCCCGCCCGGCTCAAAGACGGCGGCGGGGATGATCCCAACGTTTGCCTTGCCGGGGGAGAGGACCCCTGGGCAGTTCGGACCGATCAGCCTTGTCCCCGGGTAGCGCTCCCGCAAGGTGGCGACCACCCGCAGCTCGTCGTGGGCGGGGATCCCCTCGGTGATCGCGACGATCAGCTCGATTCCCGCTGCCGCCGCCTCAAGGATCGAGTCGGCGGCGAACCGGGCGGGGACGAAGATCATCGCGGTGTTGGGGTTGGTCTGCGCTACCGCTTCCGCAAAGGTGTTGAAGACGGGGATCCCCTCCAGCTCCTGACCGCCCTTCCCGGGGGTGACCCCAGATACGACGTTGGTGCCGTAAGCGCGGTTGTTGAGGGTGTGGAAGGAACCCTCCCGCCCGGTGATCCCAGCTACGCAGAGACGGGTCTGTTCCCCTACAAGGATCGACATCAGCCTTTCACCTCCTGACCGCCAGCAAGGGCTACGACCAGCTTTGCTGCCTCTTCCATTCCGCTTGCGGGGTGGACCCCAGGGAGGTTGGCCTCGGCAAGCAGCCTCCTGCCCTCCTCGGCGTTTGTGCCGTCCAGCCGGACCACGAAGGGGAGGGTGGGGTTGAGGGCGGAGAAGGCCTCGATCAACCCCTTTGCCACCTCGTCGCAGCGGGTGATCCCGCCGAAGATGTTGAACAGCACCGCCTTCACCGCCGGGTTGGAGAGGATCAGCTCGGTCGCTTGGCGGATCTTCTCGGCGTTGGCGCCGCCGCCGGCGTCGAGGAAGTTGGCCGGCCTGCCGCCTGCCTGGGCAACTACGTCAAGAGTAGACATCACAAGGCCGGCGCCGTTGCCGAGGATCCCGATGTCTCCATCGAGCTGGACGTACTGGACCCCCTCTTCCTTGGCCCGCCGCTCGAGCGGGTCGATCAGGTCGAGGTTGGCGTAGGCCTCATGGTCGGGGTGACGGAACCGGGCGTTGTCGTCGAGGGTGACCTTTGCGTCCAGCGCCCGCACCTCCCGCTCGGGGGTGACGATCAGCGGGTTGATCTCCGCCAAGGTGGCGTCCTCCTCGCAAAAGACCTCGTAAAGGGAGCAGAGCGCTTTGGCGACGCCATCGATCACGTCCTCAGCGGCCTGACCGGCACGGGCGATCTGGACCGCCTCCTCCTCGCCAAGGCCGGCAAGGTAGTTGATGTGGCGGCGGGCAAGCTTCTCTGGGTGGCGGCGGGCAACCTCCTCGATCTCCACCCCTCCTTCGCTTGAGAACATCACCAGCGGCGCCCGTGCCGAGCGGTCGAGCAGGACGGCGGCGTAGTACTCGCTGGCGATCTCCGAGGCCCGCTCGATCCAGAGCTTCTTTACCCGGTGTCCACGGATCTCCAGGCCGAGGATCCGCGCCGCGTGGTCACGGAGCTCCTGCTCGTTCCCAGCAAGCTTTACCCCCCCTGCCTTGCCCCGTCCACCGGTCAGGACCTGGGCCTTGACGACGACGGGATAGCCGAGCTGCCGGCCAGCGGCAACCGCCTCCTCGACGTTGTTTGCAACGGCGCCCTCCGAGACGGCCAGTCCGTGCCGCCGGAAGAGCTCCTTCCCTTGATGCTCTAGTAGGTCCATAACCACCTGGACTCTACTTCAAAGCCGGGGGCTGGGGGCCGGCAAACCACGGCGCCCTGGCGGTCTGACGCCGTGGCCCCAACTGTCAGGGTCTGCTCGGCATAATGCTCACGATGGCGTTGCCAAAGAACATCGCTTGGGTCACCTTTGACGTTTACGGCACCCTGATCGACTGGGAGACCGGCATCTACGAAGCCTTTGCGGCGGAGGCTAAAAAGGACGGCGTCGAGCTCGAGCGGGAGCAGGTGATCGAGCTCTTCCACCGGATCTCCAGGCAGATCGAAGCCGGCTCCTACGAGCTGTGGGCAGAGGTGCTGCGGCGAACCGCCGTTGCCCTTGCAAAGGAGGTCGGCTGGGAGCTTGAACCGTCCCGCTCGAAGTTCCTCCCCGAGTCGATCCCCCGCTGGCTGCCGTTTAAGGAAACCCTGCCCCAGCTGAACAAGCTTGCAAAGCGGTACCGCCTTGGGCTGATCGCCAACGTCGACGACAAGCTGTTAGGGATGACCCGCCGCCACCTGCCGGTTGAATTCGACCTGGTCGTAACAGCCCAACAGGTCAGGGCCTACAAACCGGATCCGGCCCACTTCAACGAGTTCGCGCGCCGGATCGGCGGGAAGAAGGGGTGGGTCCACCTCACGGTCAGCCACCACCACGACGTCGTGCCCTGCCACAAGCTGAAGATCCCGGTGATCTGGGTCAACCGCCACAAGGAGAAGCTGGAGCCTGGAGCCGTCAAGCCAACCGCTGAAGCCCCTAACCTGCGGGAGGCGGTGAAGCTGATCGAAGCGGCGGGGAAAGGCTAACGGTACGGCTGGAGACCTCCGCTTCTAGGAACCGCCAGAAGGCCCGCGCCGCAGGCGGCAGCGCCGGCCTTTGGCGGGCAAGGGCGTAGAGGCGGCGGTGGAGGTCGACGTCGGCCACCCGGACCGCGGCAAGCACCCCTTCGCGGACCTCCTCGGCGATTGCAAGATCGGAGATCAAGGTGAACCCCCCGCCCTCCAGGAGCGCCCGCTTCAGCCCCTGGAGGGAGGCGATCTCGGCAGCCGGCTGGAGGTGAACCCCGACCGCAGCTAGCCGTTCGTCGACCACCGCCCTGGTGCCTGAAGCGCGCTCCCTGGTCAGGTACCGCTCCTTTGTCAGCTCCCGAGCAGCCAGCCGCCGCCGCCGTGCCCAGGGGTGGCTGGCGGCAACGGCAACCACCAGCTCGTCTTCGGCAACGACCAGGCGGCGGAGCCCGGCAAGGGAGCTCACCCCCTCGAAGAAGCCGATCTCATGGCTGCCGCTATGGAGCCGCTCTAAGACGACCCTGGAGTTGGCTACCTCGAGCTGGATCACCGCCTCAGGGGCGTGTTCCCGGAAGCGGGCGAGGAGAGGGGGGGCAAGCAGCTCGCCGGTGGTAAGGCTGGCGACCAGGCGAACCGTCTGGGTGGGCTTGGACCGAAACTCCGCTGCCGCCCGCCAGGCGTTGTCCAACGCCGCTAGTGCCTGCTTTGCCGCTGGATAGAGGGCAAGGCCAAGCGCTGTCGGTCGGACCCCAAACCGGCCCCGCTCAAGCAGGGCGCCGCCAAGCCGCCGCTCCAGGGCTTGGATCCGTTTGGTAAGCGCGGACTGGGTGAGGTTGAGATCGGCTGCCGCCTGGGACAAAGAGCGGCACTCCACCGCGCTGACGAAGGCTGCAAGCTCCCGCCCGGAGAGCGGTTCCCGCTCGGCGATCGAGTCGAGCCCTTTGGCTGAGGTATTCCACATTGGAAAGGAAGTATTCCAGATTGGATTGGAAAAGTACCAGGGGCTAGCAATGATTGAACCCATGAGCACCGTCCAAATCGAGCGCGAACCAAAGTCAAGTCTTGTAAATCGGTCCCGCCCCCGGCTCTGGCAGGACCTTTCCAGCCCCCGGGATGTTTTCTCCCACTTCGGGCCGAACTGGTTTGCCGCGGTGATGGGGACCGGCATCGTCGCCAACGGGGCGATGCTGATCCCGATCCGCGGGGTTGTCCTGCGTGACTTCGCCCTTGCCTTTTGGGTCGCGGCAACGGCGATGCTAGCCCTCTTTGTGCTCCTCACCGCCCTCCACTGGCTCTACCACCCCCAAGCGGCAAAGGGCCACGCCCTTGACCCCGAAGCCGCCCAGTTCTACGGGGCCCCACCGATGGCCTTCCTCACCGTCGCCGCCGGGAGCCTCCTTGTCGGCCGCTACCTGATTGGCCTCCACGCAGCCCTTCCTCTCGACTGGGTCTTGTGGACGATCGGCACCCTGACCGGCCTCGTCTCGACCTTTCTCGTCCCCTACCTGATGTTTACAACCCACGAGATCGACATCGACCGGACCCTAGGGAGCTGGATCGTGCCGATCGTGCCGCCGATGGTCTCGGCTGCAACCGGGGCGCCGCTGATCGCCCACGTCCCAGCCGGCCCCGAGCGCACCGCCTTCCTGTTGGCGCTGTTTGCAATGTTTGGGATCAGCCTCTTCATCGCCTTGATCATCTTCGCCCTCCTCTGGGGCCGGCTTGTCTACCGCGGCGTCGGCCCGGCCCAGACGGTGCCGACGGTGTGGATCGGCCTTGGTCCCCTTGGCCAGTCGATTACCGCCGCCAACCTGATCGGCGCCGCTGCCCACAAAGCGATCGCCGCCCCTTACGCCCAAGGGCTAAAGATGATGGAGCTCCTCTACGGGATCCCGGTCTTTGGCTTCGCGATGCTTTGGCTTGCGATCGCGCTGGCGATCACGGTCCGGACCGCCCGCCGCCACCTGCCGTTCAGCTTCACCTTCTGGAGCTTTACCTTCCCCGTCGGCACCTGTGTGACCGGCACCTCCGAGCTCGCCCTCCACACCGACCTAGTCGAGCTCAAGGTCGTCGCGGTAGCCCTCTTCGGCCTGCTGTTGGCTGGCTGGTTCCTTGCCGCCCGGGGCACCTTCCAGGGCGTCTGGCGAGGCTGGATCTTCCTCCCTCCCCACCGCCAACCCCTCGCCCGCCCCGCAGAGGTCTAGCGGCGGTGGCACGAAAAAGGGTCGGGCAGCTGCCCGGCCCTTTTTCCTTGGGCGGCTAGCTTCCGCTGCCGTTTTCGGAGCTTTTGATCGTCGCGATCGGGTCCCCAGCGGCAATCGGCTGGCCCTCGCTGATCGGCAGCTCGACCACAACCCCCGACTTATGGGCGGTGATCTCGTTCTCCATCTTCATCGCCTCGATGATGCAGATCAGCTGGCCGGCCTCGACCCTGTCGCCCTCCTTGACCAACACCTTCCAGAGGTTGCCCTGGAGCGGCGAGGTGATCGTGTCTGAGCCAGCCGCTGTGCGGCCTGGGTTGTTGCCGCTGCTTGCTGCCCGCTTGGGCTTTGCCTGGGGGCGGGGGGGTTGCGGACCGCTTGTGAGGGCAACCGGGCCGGCCGGCTCGCCGAACACCTTGACGTCGAACCGCCGCCCAGAGACCTCGACCGTGTAGGTGGTCTCCACCACCTCCTGGCGATCCTCCGCAGGGGGACCGGCCGGCGGCCTTGCGGTCGAGCGCAGCCACTCCTTGTCTTCGATCAGGTCCCGGCAGGTCTCACCCTTCGCCCACTGCTCGGTTTCCAAGAGCCGTTCGTGGAACGGGATCAGGGTGGTGAGGCCGCCGATCTCGTATTCCCGCAACGCCCGCAGCATCCGCGCCGTCGCCTGGGCCCGGTCCCGGTCCCAGACGATCAGCTTCGCCACCATCGGGTCGTAGTTGGGGGAGATTTCATCGCCAGCCCCAACGCCCGAGTCGACCCGCACGCCAGGGCCAGCCGGCTCCTTGTAGGAGGTGATCCGGCCGGGGGCGGGGGTGAAGTTCTTCGCTGCGTCCTCGGCGTTGATGCGGCACTCGATCGCGTGGCCGCGCAGCACAACGTCCTCTTGGCGGAAGGAGAGGGGCTCGCCGGCAGCGGCCCTGATCCCCTCCTTGACGATGTCGATCCCGGTCGTCATCTCGGTCACGCAGTGCTCGACCTGGACCCTCGTGTTCATCTCAAGGAAGAAGTACTCTTCGCCCTGGAGGAGCCCCTCGACGGTGCCGGCGCCGACGTAGTTGACGGCGCGGGCCGCTTCCACCCCGATCTGGCCGATCTTTTCCCGCAGCTCGGGGGTGACGATCCACTCCGGGGCTGGGGACTCCTCGATCAGCTTCTGGTGACGGCGCTGGATCGAGCAGTCCCGCTCGCCGAGGTGGACGTAGTTGCCGTGGCGGTCGGCAAGGACCTGGACCTCGACGTGGCGGGGGTTGGGGAGGTAGCGCTCGAGGTAGACCGTGGGGTCGGAGAAGAACTTTTCCCCTTCCCTGCTCGACCCTTCAAAGGCAGCGGGGAGCTGCTCGGGGTCCAGGGCAACCCGGAACCCCTTCCCGCCGCCCCCGCCGGCAGCCTTCACCGCCACCGGGTAGCCAAGCTCCTCTGCGGCGATCTTCAGCGCTTCCTCGACCGTCTTTACAGGCTCGGTTGTGCCGGGGACGATCGGCACCCCGGCCTTGCGCATCAGTTCCCGGGCCCTGGTCTTAGAGCCCATCGCCTCGATCGCGCTTGGAGGGGGACCGATAAAGACGATCCCCGCCTCCTCGCAGGCCGCTGCAAAGGCAGCGTTCTCGGCGAGGAAGCCGTAGCCGGGGTGGACGGCTTCCGCCCCGCTGCGCTTGGCGATCTCGACGATCTTCTCGATGTTGAGGTAGTTCTCGGAGGGGGGGCCGCCGCCAAGGCTGTAAGCCTCATCGGCGCGCTTGGCGAAGATCGCGTCGCGATCCTGGTCGGCGTAGACGGCAACGGTGGAGATGGAGAGCTCCTCGCAGGCGCGGATTACCCGCAGCGCGATCTCCCCGCGGTTGGCGATCAGGACTTTCTTGAACATCGCCGAAAGCTTACGGCCTTGGCGGCTGCGGCGGCGCTCTAACGGGCCATCCCTGCCCCGGCGGTGGCGTTGTCGGCCGGGTCAATCAGGATGAAGCAGCCGGTTCGGCGGTTGCTGCGGTAGCTGTCGAGCGCTAGCGGCTGGCTAACCTTCAGCTTCACCAGCCCGATGTCGTTGAGGCCAAGCTCGCCCGGGTTCTGGTGGCGCTCCAAGGTGTGGATGTCCAGCCTGTCGACTACCTCCTGGACGATCGCATGGACCTCCCGGGTGGTGTGGCGGAGCAGGTAGCGGTTGCCGGCGCGCAAGGGGCGGTCGACCATCCAGCAGAGGTCGGCGATGACCTCCCGCTGTAGCGGCGGTTCCTCATCCGGCCGGCAGATCAGGTCCCCCCGTGAGACGTCGAGGTCGTCGGCGAGCCGTAGCGCCACCGACATCGGGGCGACCGCCTCGGCAAGGGGTCCGTCAAAGGTGTCGATCGCGACGATCTCCGTCCGCAGCCCGGCGGGCAGGACCACGACCTCCTCTCCAACCCGCAGCCTGCCCGACGCCAGCTGGCCGGCGTAAGCGCGGTAGTCGGGGTCGGCGAGGTGGGGGGGAAGGGGGCGGGCCTTCCCGTTCGGCGGAGGTCCCGGTCGGATCACCCACTGGACCGGGAACCGGGCGGCAATCTGGTCCGGATGGTCGTAGGCGACCTCAACGGTCTCCAACAGCTCAAGCAAGGTCGGCCCCTCGTACCACCCCATCCGGGTGGAGCGCTCCACCACGTTGTCGCCGTGGAGGGCGCTTAGGGGGATGAAGTGGAGCTCTGGCCGCCCTTCCAGACCGGGGGCGAACTGCAGGAACTCCCCTTTGATCTCGTCGAACCGCCGTTGGTCGTAGTCGACAAGGTCCATCTTGTTGACGGCAACGACGAGGTGGGGGATCCCCAGCAGGGAGGCGATCAGCGCATGGCGGCGGGTCTGCTCGACGACGCCGGTTCGCGCGTCGAGGAGGATCACCGCAAGGTCGGCGGTTGAGGCGCCGGTGACCATGTTGCGGGTGTACTGGACGTGGCCGGGGGTGTCGGCGATGATGAACCGCCGCTTGGCGGTGGCGAAGTACCGGTAGGCGACATCGATCGTGATCCCCTGCTCCCGCTCGGCCCGCAGGCCGTCGACGAGCAGGGAGAGGTCGAGGGCGCCGTCCCCGCCCCGGCGCTTGCTCACCTCCCGAATGTGGGCGAGCTGGTCCTCGAAGACCTGCTTGGAGTCGTAGAGGAGGCGGCCGATCAACGTGCTCTTGCCGTCGTCGACCGAGCCGGCGGTCGTGAACCTGAGAAGGTCGAGGCTCATCGCCTAGAAGTAGCCAACCTTCTTGCGGTCCTCCATCGCCGCCTCGGAGAACCGGTCGTCAGCCCTTGTCTCGCCACGCTCAGTAACCCTTGTCGTGGCGATCTCTGCAACTACCTCAGGGACGGTCCGGGCCTTGGACCGCACCCCGCCGGTGCAGGTCATATCGCCGACGGTCCGGTACCGCACCCACTCCTTGAACACCCGCTCCCCGTCAAGCAGCTGGGCGCCCTCCCAGTAGGCGTAGAGCATGCCGTCCCTTTCAAAGACCTCGCGCTCATGGGCGAAGTAGATCGCCGGCAGCTCTAGCCCCTCCCGGTCGATGTACTCCCAGACGTCAAGCTCGGTCCAGTTGGAGAGCGGGAAGACCCGGACGTGCTCGCCGGGGTGGATCCGGCCGTTGTAGAGGTTCCACAGCTCCGGCCGCTGGTTCTTGGGGTCCCAGTGGCCGAAGTCGTCCCGGAAGGAGAAGACCCGCTCCTTAGCCCGGGAACGCTCCTCGTCCCGGCGTGCCCCGCCGATCACGGCGTCGAAACGGTGCTCAAAGATCGCGTCGAGGAGGGTGACGATCTGGAGCCGGTTCCGGGAGGCGCGGGGCCCCTTCTCCTCGACGACCCGGCCCTTCCTAATCGACTCCTCGACGCTGGCGACGATCAGCCGCTCCCCAAGCTCGGCAACCCGCTTGTCCCGCAGCGCGATCACCTCGGGGAAGTTGTGGCCGGTGTCGACGTGCATCAACGGAAAAGGGAAGGGAGCCGGCCTAAACGCCTTCTCGGCAAGCCGCAGCAGGACCAGGGAGTCCTTGCCCCCGCTGAACAGGAGCACCGGACGCTCGAACTGGGCTGCCACCTCGCGCAGGATGTGGATCGCCTCCGCCTCAAGGGCGGCCAGGTGGGAAAGGGGCGTAACACGCCGCTCGCTGCTTTGCTCAAGCGCCATCGGTTTCACCCTAACAAACCCTTAACACTCGGCCGGGGTGCGGTCCCGGGGTAGCCGGTCCGGGGGCAGGTGGAGCCCACACTCGGTCTTCTCCGTACCAGCCCACCTTCCCTCCCTGCCAACCCCCGGCGCGGTGCAAGTGGCGCAGCCGATCGAGCCGTAGCCACGGTCGTGGAGGGGGTGGTAGGGGAGGGAGCGGGCGTGGATCCGCCGCCACAGCTCCCGCTCGCTCCAGAAGCAGAGCGGGTTGTACTTCCACAGGCCCCGCGCCTCGTCCCGTTCGGCGGGGAGGATGTGGGCCCTGGTCTCGCTTTGCTCCCGGCGCAACCCAGTTACCCACCCCTCGGCGCCGACCAACGCCCGTTCCAGGGCAGCGACCTTTGCCGGCGAGCAGCAGCGCTTTGGCCCGGTCCAGCTTCCCTCCTCGCCGATCGTTGCCGGGGTGGCGTACTCCACCTCGACGTGGAGGCCAAACCGCTGCTCGAACTCCCGCCAGGTGGCGATCGTCTCCGGGAACAGAACGCCGGTGTCGATCGTCACCACCCGGACCAGCTCCCCAAGCGGCTTGCCGATCCGCCCTGCCCGTTCGAGCAGGGCATCGATCAAAACCGACTCCTCCTTTTGAAAGGAGCAGAGCACGACCAGCCTCCCCGGGTGGCGGGCAAGGGCCAGGTCGATCGTCTCCGCAAGGGATAGTTCGGGATCGGTTTGAGTGGCTGTTTCGTTTAGACGCTGCACTCCCCTTCTCCTCGCACGACCTCAAAGGGGGCCTTGCGGGACCAGTCGATGAACTGATCGATCGTCTCCAGGGAGAACTCGACGGGCATCGCCAGGTTCCGGACCTCATCTTCCAGACGATCCAGGCCGACCCGCTGTGCCCAGGCGCCGAACTCCTCCCCCTCGTTGTGGTCGGCTTCGTAGAGGTGGATCCACCGTTCGACGGCCTCTGGGACCCGCTTGGCGGGCAGCCTCAGCTTCAGCCGCTGGCCGAAGACCACGCCGCCCTGGCCGCGGCCACCGATGTGGGGGATGTAGGCGGGGAGCGTGTGGTTGCCGACCTTGATCGAGGCGCCGTAGAACCCGATCGTGCCAAGGTGGTGCTGGCCGCAGCCGTTGGGGCAGCCGGAGATGTTGATCCTGATCTTGCGGGCGAGCGGGTCCTTGATCTCCATCCCCTCCAGCCGTTCCCGAAGCGCCTTGTTGAGGCCCATGGAGGCGGTGATCCCAAGCTTGCAGGAGTCGGTTCCAGGGCAAGAGACGACGTCCTCGACCTCGCTCGCCCCCGGCTCGCCCAGGCCAATGGCATCCAGCTCCCGCCAGACGGCGTAGGCGGCCTCGGCCCGGACAAACCGCAAAAGCAGGTTCTGCTGGATCGTCGTCCTCGCCAGGGGGCCGGTGTAGCGGCGGACGATCGCCGCTAGGCCCCGGAGCTGCTCCGGCGTGAGGTCCCCGCGCGGCACCTTCACCAGCACCGCTACAAACCCCGGCTGCTTCTGAGGGAAGAGGTTTGTCTGGGCGAACCGCTGGAACTTGGCCGAGTCCCCGTTTGGGCTCGGGTAGCTTTCCTCCAAGGGCGGTGCTTGGCCCAGCTCGTCGTAGATCGCGAGGCGGCGGTCAATGGAAAAGTCCCGTTCTGCCACCCACTCCCCTTCAAGCTCCCGCTCGACCTCCTCCCGGAGGCGGTCGATCCCGTACTTGTCGACGTAGACCTTGATCCGGGCCCGGGCCCGGTTGGGGCGCAGCCAATCCTGGCGGTCGTAGACCCGCAGCAGCGCCTCGGCGATCTTTAGGTACTCCCCGTCGTCGAGGCCGACGAAGGGGTAGAGCTCCTGGGCGGTGCGGGGCATGATCGAGGTTCCGCCGCCAACCAGCATCTGGGCCCCCCGAACCACCCTTCCATCCGGTTCCCGCCGCTCCTTCGCGATGAAGGCGATGTCGTGGATTTCAGCGATCACCCGCCCGGCGGGGGAGCCCTCGAAGGCGGTCTTTACCTTCCGGGGCATGTCCTGGGTGGTTGGATGGCGGATGAAGTACCGGACGTAGGCGGCTGCATAGGGGGTCATGTCGAAGAGCTCGTCCGGCGCGATCCCGGCAAAGGGATCCCCGGTGACGTTGCGAATCGTGTTGCCGCACCCCTCCCGGGAGGAGAGGCCGGCCTGCCCCAGCTCCCGGATCGCCCGGTCTACGTCCCGCAACGGGACATGGTGGAGCTGGATGTTCTGGCGGGTGGTGATGTGGCCCTTGCGCAGGGGTGCGTACCGTTCGACGACGCCTGCCAAAGCTTCCAGCTGCTCGGCGGTGATGCCGCCGAAGGGGAGCTTGACCCGCACCATATGGACGTCCGGCTGCCGCTGGCCGTAAATCCCCTGCTTGAGCCGGAACTTCATGAACTCCCCCTCCGGCCGTTCGCCAGCGAGAAAGGCCTCTGCCTCCCGCTTGAAGTCTTCGAACTCTTTGACCAGGATCGGGATCACCCGGCCGGGCACGTGCTGGATCAGCTCGGGATCGGAGAGGGTCCCGGTCCCGGTCTGGACCTCAACTTGGCTTGCGGGGCTCTGCATCTCCTTCTGGCTCCTTTACCTGTCTGCGGCGATCAACAGCGCGGATCTACCGTTGGTGGGGGGATTATAACAGCAAAAAACCGACCGAGTTTTTGGCTTTTTAGGAAGCAGATGCACCGACCGCTCCAGCGGGAGTGGCAGCCGCCCGGGACTCTGCCGCTTTGGGACCGCCCTACCCTTCCAGCCAGGGTTCGCGGCCAGGGAAGGGGTTGAGGCGGTTAACCCCTTCTAAGAGCGCTTGGCGCCGCCACCCATCGAGTTGCTGCCGCTCCTCTAGCGCTGCCGGCTGGCGGTGGTCGGCTAGAAACCGTTCGATCGCTGCGATCAGCGCCGCAGCCTCCTGGGGCGTCGGCGGGGGGAGGGGTGAACCAAGCTCCATCTCTCTGAAGTATTGCGCCAACCGTCCCCGGCCGACGGCCGGCCTTAAGTTGGCGGACGGCTAGCCGGCATCGCTGGTTAAGCGCTGTAAAGATAGGTGGGTGCGCCCTCCTCTGCCGATCCGCAGCTGGGGTGCGGGGGTTGCCCGCGGGCCTTCCCACGCCCGGTTGGCGGGCCGAGTGAGGGCCTCCTTTGCGGTCGCGGCCCTCGTCCTCCCGCCCGTGGTTGTAGCTACCGGCGGCCTCGGCGGCGGAGCGCCGTCCCTGCCTAGGAGGCGCACGCCGGCAAACCCCTGTCTGCGCCGATCGCTGAAGCTGCTTTGCCCAAACCTGGTGATGTCTGCCCCCTCCGAACTCCACCTTGACACCACGACGATCCCCGGCCGGGTATTGCTGCGGGCAACGAGCTCCGTGAACAACGTTGGCGCCGGTCCGATCGAGCTGCGGGCCCGGCGGCGCCCCCACGGCCGGTGGCGCGTCGAGCAGGCGATCTACGACCGCTTTGGCCGGGTCCACCTCTTTCCAACCCATGTCCGGCTCGTCTACAAGTACATCCCCGGCTACCGCTACGGCTACGGCTTCGTCGGCAACGCCTACTACTGGAAGGTCCACCACCTCGCCTCGTTCCAGCTGTGGTCGGTTGGGCCCCACCTAAAGCTGAAGCGTCTGGTGCGGGTCGGGCCGAAGGTCGACTACTGCCTCCGCGATCTGGTCCGTACCCACCCCTCCCCCCGCTCCCCCGTGAACCCGGTTTACCCAGGGTGTAGCGAAGACCGGGAACTCACCGTCGACCGGTTCGGCACCTCGGTGGGGTGGTCCGATGTCTACCCATACGGCTACCCCGAACAGTGGATCAACGTCACCGGCCTGCGGGGCCGGTTTGCTTTCGTCCAGATCGTCAACCCCCGGAACCTTTGGTGGGAATCGAACACCGCCGATAACGCCTCGATCACCTTCGTCGCGCTGCCCTCCGGTCGGGTGCTGGGGAGGAGGGTTGGGGTCCCCCGCCCCGCCGCTAACCGATCTGGCGCGACGGCCTACGGTCCCACGCAGGGCTAGGGCTGCCCCTCAGCCGGCACCCCTTCAAGGGCTTGGGCTGCCTTCGGGTTGCGGGCTGCCCGGGTTGCAGAGAGGAGGGCGGCGACGATCAGCACGCCGGCCGAGGCGTAGAAGGCGGCGTGGAGGCCGGTTGTAAAGGCGGCGGCGAGGTGGCCGTGGAGGGTGGTTGAGCCGACGAAGATCGCAAAGGCGAGATGGCGCGAGATCGCGTTGGAAGCGATCAGGATCGCGATTGAGTAGGAGAACACCATCCCGATGTTCGAGAAGGTCCTCAACATCCCGGAGGAGATCCCAAACACCTCCTTTGGCGAGGCCTTCATCACCGCCGAGTTGTTTGCTGGGAAGAAGCACGAGGCCCCCACCCCGTTGACGATCGAGGCGACCACTACAACCCACAGCGGGGAGTGCAGGCCGAGCTGGGCGTAGATGGCCAGCGCTACCACCTGGATCGCCAGCCCAGCGGTCGCTGGCAGTACCGGGGAGCGGCGGTCGGCGAGGCGGCCGGCAAAGGGGCCGATCACCCCGCCGATCACGTAGCCGGGGACAAGCAACAGCGAGGCGTGCAGCGGGGAGAGTGCGCGCGGCCCTTGCAGGTACATGATCACCAAAAACAGGACCGCGAAGTTGCCAAGCGCCTGGAAGGCAGCTGCAAGCAGAGAGGGGGTCATCGTCGGCACCCGGAACAGGGCGAGGTTGAGCATCGGCTCCTCGGTCCGCAGCTCGATCACCGCAAAAGCAGCGATCAGCGCCAACCCGCCAAGGAGCCAGCCGAGCAGTTCCCCGTTGAGGTTTTCGGAGGCGAGCTTGGTGATTGCCCAAAGCACGCCGAACAGGCCGGCGCCTAACGTCGCCATCCCGGGTAGGTCGAGGTAGTGGCGGCGGCGCCGCCCCTGCTCGTGGAGGACCCTTAGGGCAACTGCGACGGCGAGGATCCCGATCGGCACGTTGATCCAGAAGATCCACCGCCATGAGATGTAGGTAACGATCACGCCTCCCAGGACGATCCCCAGCACCGCCCCCAGCGACCAACCGAAGGCGGTGATGCCGTAGGCGTGGCCCCGCCGCTGGGGCGGGAAGAGGTCGGCGATGATCGCCCCGCTGTTTGCGGAGATCAACGCCCCACCAACCCCCTGGATCACCCGGAAGGCGATCATCGACCCCTCGTCAAAGGCAACGGCGCACAGGGCAGAGCCGACCACGAACAGCCCAAACCCCAGCTCGTACATCCGCACCCTCCCGAACATGTCGCCAAGCCTGCCAACCTGGGTTGCCAAAAGGGTGATCACCAACAGGTAGCCGACGATTACCCACACCACCGAGCCAAGGGCGATCTTCAGGTCCCGCTCGATCGCCGGCAGGGCAAGGACGACGATCGTCGTGTCGACGGCAGCCATCAGCACCCCCGCCATCACAACCGCTAAGGCAAGACCGGTGTGCTGTCGCTCCCCGCGGGCAGCGCTCGGGGACTCCGTCACCGCCATGCCCCTACTATCGCAGATGGCCTGCTCGCGGCAGGCTAGAGGGGGATGTTGCCGTGCTTGCGGGCGGGGCCGCTCTCCCGCTTGGTCTGGAGCGTCCGCAACGCCTCGATTACCTTCGGCCTTGTTTCGTGGGGGACGATCACGTCGTCTATGTACCCCCGCTCGGCAGCGATGTAGGGGTTGGCGAAGTGGGCCTTGTAGTCCTCGATTAGCCGCTGGCGGCGCTCCTCCGGGGTGGGGCTGGAGGCGATGTCCCGGCGGTAGATGATGTTGACCGCCCCCTCCGGCCCCATCACCGCTACCTCAGCGGTCGGCCAGGCAAAGTTAAAGTCGGCCCCAAGGTGCTTTGAGGCCATCACGTCGTAGGCGCCGCCGTAGGCCTTCCTGGTGATCACGGTGATCTTTGGGACCGTCGCCTCGGAGTAGGCGTAGATCAACTTCGCCCCGTGGCGGATGATCCCGCCCCACTCCTGGGCCGTTCCCGGAAGGAACCCCGGCACGTCGCAGAAGGTCAACAGCGGGATGTTGAAGGCGTCGCAGGTGCGGACGAACCGGGCGGCCTTCATCGAGGCGTCGATGTCAAGGACACCGGCAAGCTCCCGGGGCTGGTTGCCGACCACGCCGATGGCGTGGCCATCGAGGCGGGCGAAGCCGCAGATGATGTTCCGCGCGTATTCGGCGTGGACCTCGAAGAACTCCCCTTCGTCGACGATGTGGCGGACCACATCCCGCATGTCGTAGGGCTTGTTTGGGTTGTCGGGGACGATGTGGTCAAGCTCTGGGTCTTCCCGCTCGGGTGAGTCGTCGACGGCGACCCGGGGCGGGGTGGAGAGGTTGTTTTGGGGGAGGAAGGAGAGCAGGTAGCGGGTTTCCGCCAGGCAGGTCTCCTCGTCCGGGAAGGCGAAGTGGGCGACCCCGGACTTGGTCGCGTGGGCGTGGGCTCCCCCCAGCTCCTCGAACCCAACCTCCTCGCCGGTGACGGTCTTGATCACGTCGGGGCCGGTTATGAACATGTGGGAGGTCCCTTCAACCATCAGGATGAAGTCGGTGATCGCCGGCGAGTAGACGGCGCCACCGGCGCAGGGCCCCATGATCAGGCTGATCTGGGGGATCACCCCTGAGCAGCGGACGTTGCGCAGGAAGACGTCGCCGTAAGCGCCAAGGGCGACAACGCCCTCCTGGATCCGTGCCCCACCGGAGTCGTTGATGCCGATCACCGGGCAGCCGATCTTTGCGGCAAGGTCCATCACCTTGCAGATCTTCTCCCCCATCACCTCCCCCAGAGAGCCCCCGAAGACGGTGAAGTCCTGGCTGAAGACGCAGACCCGTCGCCCTTCGATCGTGCCGTGCCCGGTCACAACCGCGTCGGCAAGCGGTCGCCGCCGCTCCATCCCGAAGGCGTATGTGCGGTGGCGGACAAAGGCATCAAGCTCCTGGAAGGAGCCTGGGTCGAGGAGCCTCTCGATCCGCTCCCGGGCGGTGAGCTTACCCCGTTCGTGCTGCTTCTCAACGGCTGGCCCCTCGCTGTGGCGCGCCTCCTTGCGCAGCGCTTCCAGTTGGGCCAGCTTTTCCTCGTATGTCTCCGGTGCTTTCTCGCGCATCGGCGCCGGATCTTACCGACACCGCTAGGAGCGGCGGGGATCAGGCCGGCGGGCGGCGGCGCACGCCAGCAAGCCGCTCGAAAAAGGCCGTTGCCGCCTCCTCGAGCCGGTGGCGGTCCGGTGGGGGTGGGGGCGGGGGCTCCTGCTCCTCGCCCCTCCAAGCCTTGGCGAGGTGGCGGTCTTTCCAGCTCGGGAGCGGCAGCAGCCGCCGCAGCCGGGACCCCTGCCACCAGAGGGGCTCTTTGGGGGCGGCTGCCGCCGGCTCGGGGGTAGGTTGCTCCGATCGGGCGGATAGAACGGCCTCCACCTTTGTCCCCCACCCGGACTGCTGGAGGGTGATCCGGCCGCTCAGCGAGGTGGTCTCAAAGGCAAGCGCCCGTTCCTTTTCCAGCTCGCTTACCTTCAGCTCCCCGTCGCTGCCGAAGGCGGCGCGCAGGGGCTCCCCCTCAAGGAGCTGCTGCCACAGCTCCGGCATCGACTTCAGGATCGTCCGTTGACGGGCGATCTCCACGGTCTTGCTTTCGCCGCTTCCGCCCCTGTTCCTGCTGGTGCACCGCGCCTAGGCGGGCTGGCCCGCGCCGGCGCCCACCAGCCCCCGCTCGTGGAGCAGTTCGGCAAGCTCGACCGCGTTTGTCGCCGCCCCCTTGCGGAGGTTGTCGGCCACCACCCAGAGGGCAAGGCCCCGCTCCAGCCCCGGGTCCCGGCGGAGGCGACCGACGAAGACGCCGTCCTGGCCGGCCCCGTGGAGGGCGGTTGGGTAGAGGCCGCGCTGCGGGTCGTCGACCAACGTCACCCCCGGCGCCGCCTCGAGCAGCTCCCTTGCCTCCTCGACCGAGAGCGGCTTGCGGGTCTGGAGGTGGACCGCCTCGCTATGGCCGACAAAGACCGGCACGCGGGCGCAGGTGGCGGAGACCCTGATCGCCTGGTCGCCGAGGATCTTCCGCGTCTCGTTCATCAGCTTCCGCTCCTCATCGGTGTGGTCATCGCCAGGCGGAAACTTTCCCGCCTCCGGGAGGACGTTGAAGGCGATCGGTTGCCGGTAGACGGAAGGCTGAAGGGTTGGTTCCACCCCTTCCCTACGGGCCTCGACCACAGCTGCAGCCTGTTCGTCAAGCTCCTGCACCGCCTTGCGGCCGGTGCCGGAGACCGCTTGGTAGGTGGCGACGACAAGCCGTTCGATCCCAGCTGCGCGGTGGATCGGGGCCAGCGCGACGACCATCTGCATCGTCGAGCAGTTTGGGTTGGCGACGATCCCCCCCGGCCACGGCTGGTCGGCGATCTGGCTTAGCGCAGAGGGGTTGACCTCGCTCACCACCAACGGAATCCGGGGATCGAGCCGCCACCGGGAGGAGTTGTCGACCACGACCGCTCCGGATTGGGCAAACCGGGGCGCCCACTCCTCGGAGACCCCGCTTCCAGCCGAGAAGAGGGCGAGGTCAAACCCTTTGATCCCCTCCTCGGTGAGGGGTTGGACGGTCCCCACCCCCGGCAGCTCGCTCCCGGCTGACCGCTCTGAAGCAAAGGGAACGAGCTCCCGGACCGGCAGCGGCCGCTCCGCCAAGAGTGAAACCATCAGCCGGCCGACCTGGCCGGTGGCGCCAACAACCGCAACCCTGTACCCGTCGCTTACCCCAACCATCGGCCTAGAAGCTCGGCTTGTACCGGCCGAACACGTCGGCCATCGCTCCGCAGACCTCCCCCAAGGTGCAGCGGTCTTTCAGCGCCTGGCGGAGCGTTGGCAGGAGGTTCTGATCTGTGGCAGCGACCTCCCGGATCTCCTGGAGCCGTCGCTCCACCAACCCCTGGTCGCGGTTTGCCTTGAACGCCTTCAGCCGGGCGACCTGTTCTTCCTCCGCCTTCTGGTCGACCCGCAGCAGTTCCGGAACCTCCAGCTCCTCCTCTTGGTAGGCGTTGACGCCAACGACGATGTCCTGGCCGGTCCGGTACCGCTGCTCGTAGCTCCAGGCCGACTCGTCGATCTCCTTGGTGATGAACTCCAGGGCGTTCACGGAGCCCCCAAGCTCGTCGACCTTGTCGATCAAAAGCTGCGCCCGCCGTTCGATCTCGTCGGTAAGCGCCTCGACGAAGTAAGAGCCGGCAAAGGGGTCGACGGTGTCGGCTGCCCCGGACTCGTGGGCGATGATCTGCTGGGTCCGCAAGGCGATCTTCGCCGCCCGCTCGGTGGGGAGGGCAAGCGCCTCGTCAAAGCCGTTGGTGTGCAGGGACTGGGTCCCGCCGCAGACGGCGGCAAAGGCTTGGAGGGCGACCCTAACGATGTTGTTCTCCGGCTGCTGGGCGGTCAGCGTTACCCCGCCGGTCTGGGTGTGGAACCGCAGCATCATCGACCGGGGGTTTTTCGCGCCGAACCGATCCCGCATGATCTTCGCCCACATCCGGCGCGCTGCCCGGAACTTCGCCACCTCCTGGAAGACGTTGTTGTGGCCGTTGAAGAAGAAGGCGATCCGAGGGGCGAAGTCGTCCACGTCAAGGCCGCGGTCGATCGCTGCCTGGACGTAGGCGATTCCGGAGCAGAGGGTAAAGGCGACCTCTTGGACGGCCGAGCACCCCTTCTCCCGGAAGTGGTAGCCGGAGACCGAGATCGTGTTCCATTGCGGGATCCGCTGGTGGCAGTACTCGAAGATGTCGGTGGTCAGCCGCATCGTCGGCCCCGGGGGGTAGATGTAGTTGCCGCGGGCGATGTACTCCTTGAGCACATCGTTCTGGACCGTTCCCCGCAGCTTCTCCGGCGGCACCCCCTGCTCCTCAGCGACCAGCTCGTAGAGAAGGAGGAGAACGGCGGCCGGAGCGTTGATCGTCATCGAGGTCGAGACCTGGTCGAGGGGGATCCCGTCGAAGGCGATCCGCATGTCTTCAATCGTGTCGATTGCAACGCCGGTCCGGCCGACCTCGCCAAGCGCCAGCGGATCGTCGGAGTCCAGACCCAACTGGGTGGGCAGGTCGAACGCCATCGAAAGGCCGGTAGAGCCCTTGGAGAGGAGGTAGCGGTACCGTTCGTTGGACTCCTTTGCCGATGCGTACCCGGCGTACTGGCGCATCGTCCAGAGCCGGCCCCGGTACATCTCCTTGTGGATGCCCCGGGTGAAGGGGAACTCCCCCGGCTTGCCCAGCTCCAGTTCCTCCGGTAGGTCCTCCTCGGTGTAAAGGACCTTGATCTCGATCCCTGAGTCGGTAAACCGCCGCGGATCGTCCGGCCCCACCACCGGGGCGATCGTTAGGTCTGCGGTCTCTTCCTGCCGTTGCGGTCGTTGTGCAGTTGCCATTTGAAGAGGATGATATGCCGGTTGCGAGGATCGGTCTACGGCAACCCACCGACTATGCTCTCCGGCGATGGCGACCTGCTTGGTGACGGGAGGGGCCGGATTTTTGGGCTCCCATCTGTGTGATGCGTTGCTGGCGGAAGGTCACCGGGTGATCTGCGTCGACAACCTGGAGACCGGGACCTTGCGCAACATCGCCCACATTCGCGACCCCAAGTTCACCTTCCTCAACATCGACATCACCGAGCCGTACTTCATCGACGAGGAGATCGACTTCGTCTACCACCTCGCCTCCCCGGCCTCCCCGATCGACTACCTCCGGCTTCCCCTCCACACCCTCAAGGTCGGCTCCTACGGCACCCACCACACCCTTGGCGTGGCGAAGTTCAAGCGCGCCCGCTTCCTGCTCGCCTCCACCTCCGAGGTCTACGGCGACCCCCAGGTCCACCCCCAATCGGAGCAGTACTGGGGCCACGTCAACCCGATCGGGCCGCGCGGCGTCTACGACGAGGCAAAGCGGTACGCGGAGGCGCTGACGATGGCCTACCACCGCCAGCAGGGGGTAGACACCGCGATCGCCCGGATCTTCAACACCTACGGCCCCCGGATGCGGCCCCACGACGGCCGGGCGATCCCAACCTTTCTCCGTCAGGCGTTGGCGGACCGGCCGCTGACGGTCTTCGGCGACGGCTCCCAGACCCGCTCCTTCTGCTACGTCTCCGACCAGATTAGGGGGCTGATCGCGCTTGCCAACTCCGACTACCACCTGCCGGTGAACATCGGTAACCCCGAGGAATACACCCTCCTCGAACTGGCGGAAGTGGTCAAGGAGGTGACCGGATCCCGCTCCCAGATCGTCTTCGAGGCGCTTCCGGTAGACGACCCGAAGCAGCGCCAGCCGGACATCACCCTCGCCAGGGAACTGCTGGGCTGGGAGCCCCAGATCGACCTGCGGACCGGCCTGAAGCTGACGATCGAACAGGCAGGCAGGGAGGCTTTGCTCGGATGATCGCTACATTCGCAGCTTCAGCGGTTTTAAGCGTCGAAAGGCGCTAGCGGACCGATGGCTGGCGTAAAGCAGTCCGAGCAGACCCTCCCCCTCAAAGAGGCGAAGGAGCTGGCGCGCAGGCTCCCCGACCCAAGCAGGCGGGACTTCCGCAACAAAAAGCCGCCGTTCCTTTCCTTTCTGTTGAGGATGTCGACCCTGCGGCGGGCTGCCGCCGTCCTCACCCTCGCCGGCCTCGACTTCCTTGGCCTTGCAGCGGCGATCTTCAGCGCGCTGGTACTGAAAGCGGTGGTTGTCAAAGGGTCGGTTTCGCTCCACGACGAACTCCACGAGACCCTCCGCCTGCTCCCGCTCCCGCTGATCCTGACGCTCCTTTTGTTCTGGGGCGCAGGGCTTTACTCGACCCGCGCCAACCGCCCCGGCTCGACGCGGATCGTCGCCTCCCTGTTCCAGGTGATGATCGTCGCCTGGCTTTACGCCGCCGTCTCCGGCAAGCAGTACCGCAGCTACTACATCTTTTACGGCTCCCTCGCCTTCGCCCTCCTCTACATCCCCTTCCTGCGGCTCCTGTTCGAGCGGGCTAGCGGTTGGCTGCTGAGGGCTGCTGGCTACCACCGCAGGGCGGTCCTGGTTGGCCGTGGCCGGCAGATCGCCGAGGTGGCAAAGGCGCTTGGAGTCAACGCCCCAAATGGGTCTGCACCGTCCCCGATCGAGGTTGTCGGGTACCTCACCCTGGACCCGATCCCGCCGTTGGCAGGGGTAAGGGCGCTCGGTCTGGTTGCCGAGCTGGACGGGGTGCTCGACCGGGAGCGGGTGGACGAGCTGATCGTTGCCGACTCCGACTTCCCAGAGCAGGAGGCGCTCGACCTCGTCGAGCGGGCCCATCGGCGGGGCCTGCGCGTCTACATCGCCCCCTCGACGATGGAGCTTTTGGTTTCGAGGGCGGAGTTCGTTCCAGGACAGTCGGTACCGCTGTTCGAGCTTGGGCCGCCGGTCTTCGAGGGGATCGACTTCGCCTTAAAGCGGGCCTTCGATCTGGTCGTGGCCTCCCTGCTTTTGGTCTTCCTTAGCCCGCTGCTGGCGGTGATCGCTTTGGCCGTCCGGCTCTCCTCACGGGGACCGATCCTTTACCGGTCGATCAGGCCCGGCATCGGGGAGCGGCCGTTTGCCTGCTTGAAGTTCCGGACGATGTACGCCGACGCCGATCAGCGGTTGGCGGAGGTGGCCGACCTCAATGAGGCCGACGGACCGCTGTTCAAGATCCGGGACGATCCCCGGGTGACGCCGGTCGGCCGCTTCCTGCGCCGGTTCTCCTTGGACGAGCTGCCCCAGCTCGTCAACGTCTTGCGAGGCGAGATGTCCCTGGTCGGCCCCCGTCCCCTGCCCCAGCGGGACTACGAACTGCTTGCCGACTGGCACCGCAAGCGGTATCTGGTCCTGCCCGGCATGACGGGACTCTGGCAGGTCTCAGGGCGGGCCGATCTCGACTTCGACGAGCTTGTGAGGCTTGACTTCCTCTACCTCGAGCGGTGGTCGCTGGCGCTGGATCTAGCGATCCTGGCGAAGACGATTCCAGCCGTACTCTCCCGCCGCGGGGCGTACTGACTAAACGGTTAGGTCAGCCGATGGAGGCGGTGCTAGCGCCGCGGGAGGTGGGGGACCGACGAGTGGGAACCTGCCGCGGGCGGCGTCGGCAACCGCTTCTTGGTAGACGCAGACCGTCGCCTCCGCTGCGTCCTTCCAGCTCCAAGCTGGGGGCGGTGAGGCAGGCCGCTGGGCCCTTTCAGCGGCGGCAACCAGCTCCCCCAGATCCCCGGCCGGTACAAAGGTCGCCTGGCCGTCAAGGACCTCCCGCAGCGGGGCGAGGTCGCAGGCAACGACCGGGGTTGAGCACTTGAGGGCCTCCTGTGCGAACAACGCAAACCCTTCTGTCTCGTTAGGAAGCAGCAGCGCCTGGGCGCCGGTGTAAAGGGCGGAGAGCTCATCGTCGGTAAGCCTGCCGGCAAGGATCGTGTTGGGGAGCTGCGGTGCCCACCTTCCGGTCGGCCCTGCGGCGACAAGCGGGAGCTGGCGGAGCGCAGCGGTAAGCCTTGCGAGCTGCCGCCGGTCCTCGGCCCGCCGCAGATCTCCGACCCACAGCAGGTACCGCCCCGCAACGCCCAGCCGCTGTCGCAGGGCAGCGACCTCCCAGGAGGGGCGGGGACCGAAGGCGGCCGCAGCGGCTGGGGGGATCACCGCGATCCGGAACCGCTCGACGCTGAGGTGGCGGACCAGGTCCTCGGCGACGGCCCTGCTAGGCACGATCACCCGGGCCGCCCTTTTCACGGCGAGGTAGCGGAGCTTCAGCCGGTGGGCGGAACGCAATCTTTCCGCCGGCCGTTTGAGGTCGAGCAGGGTGTGGATCGTCACCACCATCGGACAGGGGCTACGCAGCAGCGCGCCCTGAAGCCAAGGGGTGTGGTAGACGTCGACCGCGCGGGAGGGATGGTCGCCAACGATCTCCAGCCGCCGCTTTAGCTCGGCGAGAAGGTAGGTCGCGTACCTCCCGATCCCGTCGGGCTTACCTGCGGGGCGGCTGTCAAACGCGACCCGCATCGACCCCATTAGTTCTTTGTTTTGGCTTGATCGGTAGGCAACTCAGTCGGTTCCTGACCGCCCCCGCTCCCACGATCCGCCTGCCGCTGGGCAGGAAGGTGATGCTGGCAAACGATAGCGGGTCTTTGCCCCCACGTCATGGTGCCGAAATAACTTTCACTCACTGTGCCTAAACAAACCTTCCAAGACCGGGTTTGGGAAACGGTGCCGGAGGGCAGCAAAGGGCAGGGTTTTGGCGACCGGCTCTCCTTCCTCCTGGAAAACCTCGGCGGCAGCGAGCGGGTCCTCGATCTGGGCTGCGGGGAAGGGTGGTTCCTTGAGGAGTTGGTAGAGCGGGGCTTCGACGCGGTCGGCTGCGATCTCGCGGCGGTGCCCCTGCAGCGGGCACGGAGGCGCCGGCCGCAGCTGCCGGTGGTCCAGCTTCCACAGGACGGGGAGTGGCCGTTTGCGGTCTCGGAGTTTGATGTGGTCTGGTGCAGCGAGGTGGTCGAGCACGTGCTTGACACCGGGGCGTTCTTTTCTGAGCTGCGGCGGGTGCTCCGTTCTGGTGGCCTCCTCCTGGTTACGACCCCCAACCACCCACCCCAAGCGGTGCTCAGCTGGGCGCTGTCCCCGCGGCGGTTTGCCCGTGCCTTTGACGTCCGTTCCGACCACATCCGCTTCTACAACAGCTACGGCCTGCGCCGGCTGCTCGAGGAGTTCGGCTTTGAGCGGGTGGAGATCAGGGGGGCGTGGCGCCGCCGCCTCTACGCCAAGGCCAGCCGCCGCCGCTTCTAGCTGCTGGCGGCGGCAACGCTGGCGCGCAGGTAGGCGTTCCGCAGCGAGACCAGTTCGGAGCTACCGGCGATCTCGCCTGGAGGGGCTGCCGCCATCGGGTTCAGGTAGATGGCCGCGCCAAGCTCCCTGAGCGCTAGCGCAGGTTGGCCGTGGGCAAGGTCGTACTCCCCAAGTAGCTGCCAGGTCTGGGGATCGGAGGGCGCCAGCTGCACCGCTTCGGCAAGAGTCCGCCGCGCCGCTGACCCGTTGCCGTTCACCGCCTCGGCAGCGCTCAGGACAAACCGTGCTTCCAGGGACAGGCCGTCCTCGCCAACCGCCCTTTTTGCTTCCGCGAGCGCCCCGCGCGGGTCGGTTGCCAGCAGGTCGAGAGCGCGTGCAGCGGCCCCGTCGGAGCGCTGCGGCTGCCACTGGCCCCAGGCCAAAAGCAGCCCGAGGGCGACCACGGCGACGGCGGCAGGGACAAGCACGCCACGGCGAGCGGCGATCGGGCGCGGTCCGGGCCGGAGCCTGGCGCTGCCGGCGAGGAACCCGGCAGCGTACAGGGCTGCGCAGGCGGTCCCAGGGACCTCCCATGTCCAGTCGACCAGGGAGTGGAGGCCGAAGGCGAAGACGATGCAGAAGAGCGCTCGGGCCGCCACCAGCTGACCTTCCCCTTCGGTATGGGCGGCGGTAAGTGCCCGCCGGACCGGCACCAACCAGGCACAGAACAGGCCGATCGCCACCGCCAGCCCAAGCAGCCCGAGGTCGGCAAGGGTCTGCACCAGGAAGCTGTGGGCTTGGCGAACGAGCATGGTGTCGTGGCGGTAGCGCAACCGGGCGATGCCGTACCCTTCCGCACCCACCCCAAGGAGGGGATGGTGGCTGAACACCTCAAGGCCTTGCTGCCAGTAGCGGGCGCGGACGCTGGCGACCGCGGTCAGCCGGCCGGGGGTGTTTGCTGGGGGGGTGGCGTTGGGGTTGAAAAGGGTGTTGAGGTCGTGCGAGACCGTGCCAAAGAGACCCCGGTGGCTAGCGGCAAGGCCACCCACCCCAGCCAGCACAAGTAGGCCGACGCAGCCGATCAGCGCTGCCCCTACCCTCCGGCGTACCTCCGCGGAGGGTGGTCTCACTCCAGCCCGGTAGTGGAAGGCAACGCCGATTGCAAAGGAGGCCAACAAGCAGAACACGGTAAGCACGCCAAGCTGGTGGCCAGCGGCGTTGCGGCTTGCCAACGGCACCGCTTCGTGGGAGAGGGCGTGGCTCGCGAAGGCAAAGGCAACCGGCGGCGCAGCGGTGAGGATTGCGGTGATAAGGACGGCCGCGCCCCGCAGCCGAAGCGGGACGTAGCAGAACCACAGCGCTGCGCCGGCGATCAGAACGACCAGCGGACCACGGGAGTAGGTGAGCAGGAGCACGACCAGCTGGAGGGTGAGGGCGGGGTAGGCGGCCACCTTTAGGAGGGCGTGGCCGTCCCGTCGTGCCCCCTGCCAAAGCGCCGCTAACGCCCCAAGGGTGGCGGTTAGGCCGGTTGCGATCCAGTAGCCGTAAGGGGATTGAAGGCGGGCATAGGTTTCGTTCGGGGCGAGCTGGGCAGGGAAGATCTTTGTGAGGAGGGCGTACCCGCAGACCACCACCGACCAAAGCAGGATCGCCCCTAGCACTGCGCTGCGCTGGCGGGGGAAAAGGCGACCGAGGACGACGGCAAGGGCAAAGAGGGGGAGGTAGGCAAAGAGACGGTTAGCACCAAGCCAGCTCCCTTGGGGTTCGACCGACCACAGAACGGAGAGGCCGGTGAGGACGGCGAAGACCGCAAACCAAGCAACCGCTCCCGCACCGGGGAGGGGCAGCAGCGCAGCCAAGCGGTTCCTTGCAACGGCAACAAGGAGCGCCGCCAGCACCGTTGCGGTGGCAAGGGTTGTCGCCATCTCGGTGAGGGCGGAACGTTCGAGGCCAAGGCCTCCTCCTGCCCCAAAGCTGATTCCTGCCAGCACGACCGCCCCTCCGGCCCCGATCGCCACCGGCGCAAACCCACGGTAACGCCAGCCGCTGCGGCGGTGGGGGGCGATCGCTCCTGCGCCCTCGATCGCTTTCGGCGGTCGTTTTAGGGTAGTTGCGGTCACGGTCCTTTTGAGGTCGTACGGGATCGCACCGCTACCGCCCCCAACACCAGCGCAGCGGCTGCAACCGCCCCGATCGCAGCCAAGATCACGGTCGGCAGGCTGTCCAGGAGGCGGCCTCCAGCTACCGGTACCGCCCCGGGCCGGACGATCCCTAAGCCGGCGGCAACGGCTTGGGCAGGGGGACGGCGGGAGGCAGCCTGCAGCTGCTGTTCCAAGGCCGGCGGAGCGGGCAGAGGGGGTTCACCGGCGCCGCTCGGCAGGCCACCGAGAAGACCCCCTGCCGCTGCCCCTCCAGCCGCTGCCGGCGAGCCGGGTCCAGCCGCAGTTGGGGACCCCAGTGCCCCACCTACGGTTGCCGCTTGGAGCTCAGCTTCCCGGAGCTGTTCTTCGCAGTTGGAGTACTCAAGGAGGACGGTCGGCAGATGGCGGAGCGCTTCCGCGTAGGCGCTAGGGCGGAAGCCGCCGAGCGGTTGGCCGTGGGCACACCGTTCGACGAGCTCGCTTACTTCGTTTGCAGAGGCGGTGGCCGGAACTCCTAGCAGCGCGAGGAGGACCGACCCGAGACCGACAACTTGTGCAACCCTGCGACCAACGCCCATCCTCAGCAACCTAACAAGGTTGGTCGACCGGACTGCGGCTTAGCCCCAGCTGGTGCAGCGCCGCTGAGAAACCCTCGGCCCAGGCGGCAAAGGTGTAGCGGGAGACCGCCTCCCGTCCGTTTGCCCCCAGCTGCGCCAACCGCTGCGGGTCCGCGGCCGCCTGGCGGATCCGCTCGGCAAGGGCGCCGGCGCTCCCGGTTGGGAAGACCAGGCCGGTCTCGCCGTCGCGGACCAGGCCCCCGGCAACCGCGCCAACCGCTTCGCTTGCAAGGATCGCCGTTCCCTGGTTCATCGCCTCGTTGACAACTAACCCCCAGGGCTCCCGAAAGGTTCGGGTGGCAACTGAGGGCACGATCAAGAGGTTGGCGTAGCAGTAGAGGGAGCGCAGCTCCGTAGCGGTGCGGGGGCCGCTGACCAGGATGCCCCGGTCGGGGCAGGGTTGCAGGTCGAGGGGACCGTCGCCGACCAACAACAGCTGGGCCAGCTCCGGCGGGAGGTCGGCGAGGCGCCACGCATCGAGCAGCAGGCCAACCCCCTTCTCCGACGCAAACCGGCCGACGTAGAGGGCGCGCAGCGCCGGGTCTCCTTCCCAAAGGGGCGGCGTTGGAGGATCGGCTGGCGCCGACCAAAAGGCGTTGTCGACCGCCTGGGGGGCGACAACCACGCGGCTTGCTCCCTTCTGTGCGACGTAACGGGCGATGTGGGGGCCGTAGGCGACGACAGCATCGGCAGCCCGGTAGAGGTGGCGAAGCGGCAGGTAGCTGAGGAGGTGGAAGGGGGTTAGGGGATGGGCCCAAAGGGAGGCCCAGAGGAGCACAGGGATCCCGGCCCAGCGGGCGCCCAGCCACCCCGCGGGGAGGGCCACCCGTCCACCCGTAGGCACCACGACCGCCCGGTACCGGCCGCTTGCGGCCAGGGCAAAGGCCTGGGGCTCAGAGATCGCTGCGACCGGGAAGGAAAGGCTGGAGGGCAGGGCGGGCCGCTCTACCCCATGGCGGAGCCGCCCGCCGTAGAGGGCTACTGCAATCCCCTCCCGTCGATCCAGCTCGGCAAAGGCGCCGACCCGCTCCCGCGGTAGGAAGTTGGTGACGAAGAGGACCGGTTTTGTTAGCGGATCGCCGCGTAGAGCTCCAGCCATCGCGTTGCCACCGCCTCGTAGGCGAACCGGCGGCGGGCGGTTTCGGCCAGCGCCGCCCCGCAGCCGGATGGTTTCTCGAGCAGGCCGGCGATCGCCTCCGCCAGCGCCTGGGGATCACCTGGCGGCACTAGCCGGCAACAGCGGTTGAGCGGCTCCAGCTCGAACAGCTCCGGCACGCCGCCTACCGCGGTAGCGACGAAGCGCAGGCCGCTTGCTGCTGCCTCGAGCAGCACGCAGGGAAGGTTCTCGTAGAGGCTGGGCAGGACGAGCAGCGACGCCTTGCGCATCTCCGCTGCAACCACCTCCCGGCCAACCTCCCCCTGGAAGTGGATGCCGCCGCCGAGAGCGGTTCCAGCAGCCAGCCGTTCCAACCGATCCCGCTCCTCACCGTCGCCGATCACTACCAAGCAGAGCTGGCTGCGCAGCTCTGGAGCTAGCAGCCCGAGGGCGGAGAACAGGTAGCGGTGACCCTTCTTGGCCGCTAAAGCGGCGACGCACAGGATCCGGCCGGCCTCCCTGCTTCCCGAGGGAGGAGGAGCAAAGAGGGAGCAGTCAACCGGGTTGGGGACGACCTCGATCGGGGTTCGGGGAGCAAGCTCCGCCAAGCGGCCCGCCAGCTCCCGGCTCACCGGGGCGATCAGCCGCGCCCTCCGCAGCGCAAAGGCGGCGATCAGCCGCTCGCTGCCTTCAACCAATCCCCGGGCAAACCCGGTGTAGTGCTCGCTGACGACAAGGGGCGCTCGGCAGGCGACGGCTACCAGCCAGGCCGGCAGGGCAGCGGAGTAGACATGGGCGTGGACGATCTGCGGTCGGCGGCCCGCCCGGACGATCCGCCTCAAGGCGGCAGCCATCCCAATCAGCTGGCAGACCAAGGCCAGCGGCCGCAGCAGCGGGCGCCGATAGCGGAGGCGGTAGGTGGGGAAGCCGTCCTCTTCGCTGCAGGCGAGGTCGTAGATCAGGAACGGGGGCTTGCGGGTGGCGTAGCTGGCGAGCACCGTTACCTCCACCCCGCTTCTAGCCAAGGCAAGGGCGTGGTCCCTACAAAACGCCCCGAAGGCAGGGTGGTCGGCGGTCGGGTACCACTTCGGAACGATCAGGACCTGCAACTCATCCTCCAACCGCACCCCGCAGCCGGCCTAGGGAGTGGGCAGCCATCACCAGCCCCTGCCGGCAGCGGTAGCGGGCGGCGTGGCCTAGGCAGCCCGCAAACACCGCCAGCTCTTTGGTGATCGCGGGGGCCTTGCCCCGCCGGCGGTCGCTAGCCCGTGCCGCCCGGCCCCGGCGGTAGGCGGCAAGGCAAAGGGCCCTGAGGGTGGCGTCGGCAGGGGCGCGGCGGTGTTCAACCCAGGCGCGGGCCAGGTAGGTGATCCTCCCGCCGTTGGCGCGGAGCCTTTCCAGCCACTCCTCCTCGTCTCCGTGGCCGCCGATCCGCTCGTCGAAGAGGCCGTACCGGGCAAAAGCCCGCTTCCTGATCACCATGTTCGCTCCCCAGACGCGGTCGGCTTCCCGGTCCTCGGGGCCGAGGTCGAGGGTGGTGATCGGCGGCCGCTCCCGGCCGCATCCCCGCCCACCGTTCCCTTCGATGCAAGGCCTGATCGGTCCCCCAAAGACCTCGCTTTCGGGATGGGCTTGGGCCCCCCTGACAACGGCCGACACCCACCCCGGTGGCACCCGGACGTCGTCGTCCAAAAAAGCGATCAGCTCCCCCTCCGCGAGCTCGATCGCCCTGTTGCGGGCGGCGTTGAGGCCGCGGTGGTGGTCGAACCGCTCCACCCGCGCCCCGTACTCCCTAGCAACCTGCGCCGTGGTATCGCTCGAGCCGTCGTCGACGACCACCACCTCGAACGGGAAAGCGGTCCGCTGGCGGCGCAGGGAGCGCAGCGCGACGGCGAGGTAGGCGGCGCGGTTGCGGGTGGGGATCGCCACTGTTAGGACCGGTCTTGCCATTACCGTTTCAAGCCGGGATCCGACGGTAAGCGGCGATCGTGCGCTGGCTCTCGCTGACCGGCAGGAAGGGGTGTGCGGCGAGGAAGGCTTGGGCTGCAGCGATCGCCTGGTGGCGGTTATATCCGGCGGCGGCGGGGTTGAGGTGGCGAACGGCAACGGCGTCTATCACCCCTGCACGGAGGCCCCGCTCCCGGATCAGGTAGGCCCAGTGGGCGTCAAGGCCCCACCCCATCCCCACCTCGGGGAAGGGCAGGAAGAGGTCGACCACCTCCTTGCTGAAGGCGACCACCGGGCCGATCTCGACAAAGGCGGTCTGCCGGGCCAAAACCGGCTTGCGCCGGGTCAGGCGCCAAGCGGTGTGGGAGGTCGGGAGGTGGGCCGGCTGGGCGATCGCGAACCGCAGCAGCCGGCAGGCGCAAAGGAAGGCGTCGAGGAAGCGGTGCGGCACCGCGATGTCGTCGTCGATAACCACAACCCAGTCGAACCGCTCTAGCGGCTGGGCTTCCGCGAGGAGGCCGTTCAGCATCGGGATCCGATCGGTTGTAGGCTCCGCTACCTGCAAGGTGAGGCGGTGGCGGGTCGCCAAAAGCCTCCCTTCCAACCTGGTTGTCGAGGGCCGGTTGCGCCACGCCCCAACCACCAGCACTTTCGCCGCCGGTTCGTCTTTAGCACGGGCCAGCAGCCGCCTCCGCACAGCCCACCACAGCGGGGCTTCACACCGCTCCTGAACCGCTCGCCGCAGACGGCCCAAACCGCCGACGGTCCCGCTTTCCCCAGAGAGGAACTGGTCGGTTGGGGGTGGGCTTGCAATCCTTGGCTGGTGGTCTTGTTCCTGCACAACCGGTACCGTAACCCGGGCGGGGAGGAGGTAGTTGTGGAGCGGCTGGAGCGGCTTGTCTCCAGCCTGCTGGGGGTTCCGGTCGCTAGGGCTGAGGCCGCCTCCAGCGACCTCTCACCCTTTTTAGCGGCCCTCTACCTGGTTGGCGGCGGTAGCCGTCGGGAGGCACGGCGGCTAGGGCAGACGGTGCGTGGCGAGGGCCGGGTGATCGTTCACGCCCATAACCTCCATCCCGTCTTTGGGGTCCGGGCGCTGCGAGCTGCGAAGGCGGCTGGGGCGGCCGTCGTCCTCCATCTCCACCAGTTCCGCCTCGTTTGCGCCGTCGGCACCTGCTTTACAGCCGGTCGGCCGTGTACCAGCTGTCACGGCCGCAACACGCTCCCTGGCGTCCTGAAGCGGTGCCGCGGCAACCTCGCCGAGGGGGTTGCTTATGCGGCAGGCCTCTCCCTTTGGCAGCCAGCGATCGTCGCTGCAGCCGACCGCCTGATCCTCCCCAGCCGGTTTGCGATCCGCCGACTAGAGGAGCTGGGCCTGGAGGTAGGCAGCCGTCCCCACTCTGTCTTAGCCCCCCCGATCCCCCTCTCCCCCCGGCCCGGGCGGAGGGACGGGGGGTTTGCGTTGATCGCTGCCCGGCTTTCCGCGGAGAAGGGGGTTGACCTTGGCCTCCAGGCCTGTGGTCGAGCCGGCATACCGGTCGTTGTCGCCGGCGAGGGCCCCGAGCGCCGGCCGTTGGAAGCCCTTGCCAGCCGGCTTGGCGTGGAGGTGACCTTTGCCGGCCGGCTCAGCCAGGGGGAGCTGGAGCGCTTACGGGAAGCGGCAGCGGTGGCCGTTGTTCCCTCCCGGTCGGAGAACTTCCCAACGGCAGCTGCGGAGGCGATGGCTTGGGGGGTACCGGTGGCAGCAACGGCCGTTGGCGGCACGGGGGAGCTGGTGCCTGGGGAGTGGCTTGCTCCGCCGGACGACGTCGAGGCGCTAGCGGCGACGATCGCCCGCTTGGCTGGGGACCGAGCGGCGGGGGAGGTGGCGCGGGAGCGGGTTGCGGCGGTCTGCGATCCGATCAGGGTTGGCGAGGAGCTTGCGGCGATCTACAGAGGCTTAGGTCTGGCCGTTCCCGCTCCCGCCTCCCGCCAGGCCTAGACTTCAGCCGGTGGCCGGTCCAAGCAAAGGGTTTGCAACGCCCGAAGAGAGGCCAACCGTTGGCGTGATTGGCCTCGGCTACGTAGGCCTGCCGCTGGCGGTTGCCTTTGCCAAGGCCGGTTGCCGGGTGGTCGGGGTTGACGGCAACGGCAGGAAGGTGGCGGCCCTACAGTCCCGCCGTTCCTACGTCGAGGACGTCTCGAACGAGGACCTTGCTGCGATCGATGGCCGCTTTTTCCCAACCACCGCCTACGAGCGCCTCAGCGAGGCGGAGGCGGTGATCATCTGCCTGCCAACCCCCCTTGCCCCAGGAAGGGTGCCGGACCTCTCCGCGCTCCTGGATGGCGCCCGCTCGCTAGCGAAGGTGTTACGCAAAGGGCAGCTGGTGGTGCTGGAGTCCACCACCTACCCCGGGACGACCCGGGAGCAGCTGGCACCCCTTTTGGAGGAGTCCGGCCTTGCTGCAGGCCGGGACTTCAACCTTGCTTACTCCCCCGAGCGGATCGATCCCGGCCGCCGGCGGCCGACGATCGCCGAGACTCCCAAGGTGGTTGGGGGTCTAACCGACGGTTGCCTGGAGCGGGCGGTAGCGGTTTATCGGCTGATCTGTGAGGAGGTGGTAGCTGTCTCCAGTCCGGAGGCGGCTGAGCTGACAAAGCTATTTGAGAACGTCTTTCGCTCCGTGAACATCGCCCTGGTGAACGAGCTGGCTTTGATCGCGGAGCGGCTTGGCATCGACGTCTGGGAGGTGATCGACGCGGCGGCGACGAAGCCCTACGGCTTTATGCGGTTTGAGCCGGGCCCTGGGTTGGGAGGCCACTGCTTGCCGATCGACCCCTTCTACCTCTCGTGGCGGGCCAAGCAGTTCGACCTCCAGGCGGAGTTCATCGAGCTTGCCGGCAAGCTCAACCAGCAGATGCCCTACCACTGCGTGAACAAGGCGGTGCGGGCCCTGAACGGGGCTGGGCTAGCGGTGAAGGGTTCGCGGGTCGCCCTGATCGGGGTCGCCTACAAAGGGGGGGTTGGCGACACAAGGGAATCGCCGGCGTTGAAGATCCTTGCCCTCCTTGGCGAGCTTGGCGCCCGCCTCTCCTACCACGATCCCCATGTCCCCGAGCTCCCCGAGTTCGGACTGCGCTCCCAGCCCCTCGACCAGGTAGTTGCCGCCTGCGACCTGGCGGTGATCACCACCGTCCACCCAACGGTCGACCATCGGTACGTCGTCGAACGGGCGCCCCTCGTGCTCGACCTGCGGGGGGTGACAAGGGAGGTGCGGCTGCCGCACGTGGTCCGGTTGTGAGCGGCTTGGTCTTCGATCCGCGCGGACCGGGCCTTGTCGTTGAGGGGGAGGTGGAGATCGGCCCCGACGTGCGGCTTGGCGCTTACGTCGTCCTCCACGGCCCGGCCACCCTCGGCTCGGGGTGCCTGGTGGAGGACCACGTTGTCGTCGGCAAGCGGCCGCTCCTTGCCCCCACCTCGGAAGCGGTTGGCGCGCTCGAAGGGACCGTGGTTGGGGATCGGGTCCGCCTTTGCGCCGGCTCCATCCTCTACGCCGGCTGCAAGGTCGGCGCCGAGGCGATCGTTGGAGACCAGGCCCAAATCCGGGAGCGGGCCGCCGTCGGCTCCCAGACGGTGGTCGGTCGGGCGACCTCGATCGACAACGACGTCGTCGTTGGCAGCCGCTGCCGGATCCAGTCCCTTGTCTACCTTGCTGCCCGCACCGTCGTCGAAGACGACGTCTTCATCGGTCCCGGCGCCGTTACCACCAACGACAAAACCCTCTCCCGCCACCCCCGAGGGGTCAGGGAAGCGGGGCCAACGCTTGGGCGGGCCTGCCGGATCGGGGCTGGGGCCGTTGTCTTGCCCGGGGTTGTGATCGGGGAGGAGGCTGTGGTTGGAGCAGGGGCCGTGGTGACCCGGGACGTGCCGCCACGGACGGTTGTCGTCGGGACGCCGGCAAGGGTGGTACGGGAGGTGGGGGAGGAGGAGCTTCTGGAGCGGTTCCGCAGCTGAACCGAACCAGAAGCTCCCCAGCCTTTCCGTTGCCGGTTAACGGCTAGCGGCAGTACACCCCGCTGCCACCTGGAAAGACCACTTCCCCGGCGACCTCAAAGTTGAAGTGGAGCTGACCGCTTGCAGAGGCCTGCTCTAGGCAGGGCGCACCTAGCGTTTCAGGTCCAAAGGTCAGCCCCAGGGACCCGGTTGCAACCGGCGCCAGCTCCGACCCGAGGGTCAGCTTCCCCCTGCCTCCTTCCACGGTCAACGTTGAGGGTGGCAGGCCCCTGAAGAACATCGCATCGTCGATCGAGGCCCCTTTTCTTTCCGCAACTACGCCTAGGCTCATCGAGATCTTGCCGTTTTCCGGCAGGACGGCCAGCGAGGTCATGCCGAGCTGGGTGGTAGCGGTCAGCATCAGGTTTTGCTTGTTGGTGGGCTGGGTTGGTGGCGGGGTTGGATGGTTGCCCACCAGGCAGGCCGGGGGCTTGGTTGTGAACGGAAAGCCGTTGCCTGTCATCCGGTTGAGATGGATCACCCCCACCCTCCCGTTGCCGAGCTTTAGGGCTACCACCCCTCGGACCACAGCACGCCGGGCGCTGCGCTTCAGTTCCTTAGCGCATAGCTCTTTGCCGTGCAGCGCTGCGGC
>Ga0167615_1000030_pt1 | contig 55083 bp, 54 predicted proteins | sample BED_Mat_host_9_1_FD_111800 | JGI IMG/M metagenome (GOLD analysis project Ga0167615, IMG submission 111800) | Extremophilic microbial mat communities from Yellowstone National Park, USA - BED_Mat_host_9_15 (v2) (version 2) | ecosystem: Environmental > Aquatic > Thermal springs > Hot (42-90C) >... | reverse complement strand
CTGGTCAGGGCCGACGACCTAGTGCTTGGTTGGGAGGAAGGGGGGCTGCGGTTGGTGGGGGTTGTAAGCGGGTTTGCTGCCCGCCTAAGGCGGCTGCCGATCCCCCTGCCACTTCCATCCAAGCCCAAGCAGGTAATCGACTGGCGGGAGATCGACCCGTTCTTAGACCACGTTCCCACCCTTCGCAGGAGACTCGCTCACCGCAAGCTCGCCCGTCTGCACCCCGCGGAGATCGCCGACCTGGTCGAGGCTGCCTCTCCCTCAGAGGGGGAGGAGATCATCCGCTCTCTGGAGAGCAACCAAGAGCTTGCAGCCGACGTGTTCGAGGAGCTTGCTCCCGCCCGTCAGCTTGCCCTCCTTTCCCAGCGTTCAGACGGCGAGGTCGCAGAGATGGTTGCCAGGATGGCACCGGATGACGCTGCGGACCTGGTCGAGGAGCTCGAGCAGGGACGGCGGCGGAAGGTCCTTGAGCTCCTGCCTGCCGCCAAGCGGCGGCGGTTGGAAAGGCTGCTTGGTTTCAATCCCGCAACCGCTGGTGGGTTGATGAACCCGGAGGTGGTGGTCGTCGATCGACTGCGGACCGTGGGCGAAGCGATCGGGGTGGTGCGCTCAGCCGAGCTGCCGCCGGCCTGCGCCGCCGTCCTCTTCCTCCACGACGAGGACGGACGGTACGCCGGCAGCGTCGACGCTGTGACCTTGCTCCGCGCGGACCCCAATCAAAGGGTTGGGGAGCTGGTCCAAGGGGAGCCGGTGGCGGTCAGGGCGGATGCCGAGGTCCCACAGGTCGCGAAAACGATGGCCGACTACAACCTGATCTCGCTGCCGGTGGTCGACAACGACGGCAGGCTGTTAGGGGCGGTGAGCGTCGACGACGTTCTAGAGCTGACAATTCCCGAGGATTGGAGAAGGCGTTACGGCGTAGTCCGTGAGTAGCCTTTAGTAAACGCACCGCTGCTAACCTTGGCCCGGTTGGGGACGGGCTGCCGGCGGGGGAACGGAGCCTGGAGGCGTAGGGCTCTGGTCTAGACACGGAGCGGTACAGACACGGAGCGGTACCGCTCTTTACGCCGGTTAAACAAGCGTATTGGCGGGCGGTGTTAGATCGGCAGGCCAGATGGCGCAGAGGACAGGCAAGAACGGGACGGGAACGGTACGCCGGGCGAGATCGGCAGTCCTCGACTCAGCCCACATCGGCGACATCCAAGGGGCGTTGGGGACGCTCCGCCTTGGTGACGAGGGGGAGCGGCGGACCCTGCGGGCGAAGCTGCTCGCGTTGCTCGCGATCATCGGTCCCGGCCTGATCGTGATGGTTGGGGACAACGACGCCGGCGGCGTCTCCACCTATCTGCAGGCAGGACAGGAATACGGCCTCGATCTGCTTTGGACGCTTGTGCTGCTGATCCCGGTGCTGATCGTCAACCAAGAGATGGTGGTCCGCCTTGGCGCGGTTACAGGGGTCGGCCACGCCCGCTTGATCAAGGAGCGGTTTGGCCGGTTCTGGGCCGCTTTTTCCGTCGGCGATCTTTTCCTGCTCAACTTCCTTACGATCGTCACGGAGTTCATCGGCGTCACCCTTGCCTTCCAGTACTTCGGGGTTTCCCGTTACATCGCCGCGCCGATCGCTGCAGTCGGCCTTTTTCTGGCGACCGCAACCGGCACCTTCAGGAGCTGGGAGCGGACGATGTTTGTGTTCGTAGTGGTAAGCCTCCTGGCGATCCCGCTCTTTTTTCTCGTCCACCCCAAGTTCGGCCCGATCGTAGAACGGACCTTCATTCCCCACCTGGCTGCCGGCTCTTCGAGCGAGGTGCTGCTGATCATCGCCGTCGTTGGCACCACCGTTGCCCCTTGGCAGCTTTTCTTTCAGCAGTCCAACGTGATCGACAAGAGGATCACGCCGCGCTGGATCAACTACGAGCGCACCGACACCGTTGTCGGTGCTTTTCTAGTTGTGATCGGCGCAGGGGCGTTGGTCAGCGTCTCCGCCTTCGGTCTGCGCCACACCCCTGCCTTCGGCCACTTTGTAAACGCGGAACAGACCGCTAAGGCGCTTGCCCACCACCTCGGGTCGGCGGTGGGGGCGATCCTTTCGATCGTGCTGCTCAACGCCTCTTTGATCGGTGCCGGCGCCGTCACGCTTTCAACCTCCTACGCCTTCGGCGACGTCTTCGGCATCCACCACTCCCTCCATCGGACCGTTCGGGAAGCGCCGTTCTTCTACCTAAGCTTTGCGGGACTGCTGCTGCTTGCGATGGCGGTGGTTCTGATCCCCGGGGCTCCGCTTGGTTTGATCACAGAGGCGGTCCAAGCCCTTGCCGGGGTTCTACTCCCAAGCGCAACGGTCTTCCTGCTGTTGCTGTGCAACGACCGTCAAGTGCTTGGGCCGTGGGTCAATCCGCGGTGGTTGAACTGGCTTGCGGGGCTGATCGTCGGCACGCTGGTGGCCCTTTCCCTGATTCTCGTCTTCGCCACGGTCTTTCCCTCCGCAAACGTCGTCTCCGTCTCCGAGTGGGTGTTTGCTGCGGTAGGGGTGGCGCTGGCAGCGATCGGCTTCCTTTCCCTCCGCCAACGGGGTAAGGGGGAACCGGCTGACCAACTCTCACCTCGGGAACGGCGGAACTGGACGATGCCGCCCGTTGCCCTCCTTGAACCGGTGCGTTGGTCGGCGACGACCCGGGCGGTTGTGATCGGGCTCAGGCTCTACCTAATTGCAGCGGTTGTGTTGATGGCCGTAAAGGTGGCCCAGCTAAGCCACTGATCTTGGTGATCAATCGCCGGCGAGGCTGGTTGGGATCGGCTGGCCTGGCGGAGGCGGGTCGTGGAGCAGCAGTTCCGGGATCGTTACCGGCACCAGGCCCTTGCGCCGCAGGCCAGCGACGATCGCTGGCAGTGCAGCGATCGTCTCGCTGCGGTTGCCCCCGCCGTCATGCATCAGGATGATCGCGCCGGGGTGGGCGCCGGCGAGGGCCCGTTCCACGATCGCTGATGCGCCGGGTAGCGTGTAGTCGGAGGTGTCGGTTGACCACAGCACCATCAGCAGGCCGAGCCGCTTGGCAACCTTGAAGGTCGTCGAGTTGAAGGAGCCGTAGGGGGGCCGGAAGAGGCGGACACGGGGCGCGCCCGCTACTTCCAGTCGGGCTGCAGCTTCGCTTAGCTGCTGGTACTGGGCGGCTTCGCTAAGCGTTGCAAGGGGCGGATGGGTCTCGGTATGGTCGCCGATCGCATCACCGGAGCGAGCCTCCGCAGCGGTTCCGGCGGAGAAGTACCGCTCCATCTCCCCGATCGAAAAGAAGGTTGCCTTGACGTGGAGGCGGTTCAGCGTTGCGACAAGTTCCAGGGTGTAGGGGCCCGGCCCGTCGTCAAAGGTGAGGGCGACCTCGTTCCCGGAGTGGCCGCCTTCGACGATGGCGGGGGTGTAGCTGAGGACGTGGTCGATCGCCGCTTCCTCTTCTTCTCTAAGGGAGCGGCGAGGGGGTTGGGGCTGGGAACGGACCAAAGACCCCCGCACCGGCCTGCGTCGGTGGTGGGTCGATGAAGAGGTGGTGCCAAGGCCAAACGCCAACCCGACGACGCAGGCAAGGGCGGCCCCCGCAAACAGCCGGCGCCGCAACACCTGCTGGCGGCGGTCAGCTGATCCTCGTTGCGCCGGCATCGGCGGCAGGGTAGCGGTTGCTGATAAAGGACGCCAAGCTGAAGGGGATGAACAACCTGCCGTTCCCGCTCTCGATCGCCGTCCTCTCCCTCGTCCAGGGGGCGGCGGTTGCACTTGCCCGGCCTCCCGCGCTGCTGCCCGGTGCCCGTCGCCGGCTCCTGCCGCTAGCCCTGCTGCCGGCGTTGTCCATCGCTGCCTTCGTAGCCGGCATCAGGATCGCCCCCGAAGGGGCGGAGGTGATCGTCTATCTAGCGCTTGTCGCCGTTCCCCTCTTAGCCGCCGTTGCCTTTGCCTTGCTGGTGCCGGGTGCCCGGCCCCCTTACGCCTTCCTAGCGCTCGTTTGCTTCACGGTCGCTTGGGTGGACCGAGAAGGGCCTTTCGGGGAGGTCGCCTCCCTCGCCCTGATCGTCGCCAGCTGCGTCACCTTGGGGAGTGCGCTTGCCTTGCTCACCCCGCCCCTTCCCCTCGGCCTCGGCCTGGTGGTGATGGCAACCGCCGATACCGCCCTAATCATCGCCGAACAGCTGCAACGGCCGAACGGGGTCCTCGACGCCGCCCGGCCAGCGTTTGGGCTTCCCCAGCTCCAAGCAGGGGTTTTTGGCTCCGCAGTGATCGGCTACGGCGATCTTTTCGCTGCAGCGACCTTGGGCGCCTTGGTCGGTCTCTCGCTCGGCCACCGGCGGCAGCTTGTCGCGGCGGCGGCAACGGCCGTTTTCGCCCTTGCGTTCGACCTTCTGTTCTTTTTCGCCTCGGAGCTGCCGGCTACCGTGCCGGTCGCAGCCTCTTTCCTGGCGGTAGCCTTTGTGCCGCTCCGGGAGCAGAGGCGTAACAAGCAAACGGCTTGCGGGGTATCTAGAGCGGATGGCACGAAAGGTCGCAAAGCTAAAGCCCCAGGTCTACATCGATCCCCGACCGGCTGAGTACTTCAAGCCGTACTACCGCTACGTCCAGGAGCACCGGATCGGCCCGATCCTGGAGCTGGCCCGGCTTTTGATAATTCCGCCGACGCTCCTCCTGTACCGGGTTCGCCCCTTCGACACCGGGAACGTGCCCTCTAGCGGACCGGCGATCATCGCCCCCAACCACTTCAGCACCCTCGACCACTTCTTCGTCGCGATGTACCTCCGGCGCCGCGTCAACTTCATGGCCAAGTCCCAGCTCTTCAAAGGCCTTTTGGCACCGGTGCTGAAGTTGGTAGGCGCCTTCCCGGTGCGGCGTGGCCAGCGGGATCTCGACTCTCTGGAGACGGCTTTGGCGGTGCTGAGGCGGGGCGGAGTGGTGGTGATCTATCCCGAAGGGGGGCGGTCCCGCTCGACCCGGTTGGGCAAGGAGGCCAAGCCGGGGGTCGGGTACCTCGCCCTGGCCAGCGGGGCACCGGTTGTGCCGGTCGCTATCCACGGCTCCCAGTACGCCCGAAACTGGAAGTACCTCCACTTCCCAAAGATCCGCGTCAAGTACGGAAAGCCGGTCTGCTATCGAGCCGAAAACCCCGAACAGGTCTCCCGCCGGGAGGTCCAGCAGGCGGTGGCAGACGACGTCCTGCGTCGGATCCACGGTCTGTGGTACGAGCTTGACAACAGCCGCGCGGAGCTTGGTCCGTTGACGCTCCCAGCCTCCGTTGCCGGCGAGGCCCGAGCGCGGCTGGAACGGTTCCGGCCGGCGGTTCCCCGGTTGGGCACGTTGGCGGCCCGGGAGCGGCTGCGCTCCGCCCATCCGCGGGCGCTGCTGCGGGAGCCGGCGCAGCGGGCCCGGGCAGCTGCCAGCCGCACCCTCCTTTTGGGGGGCAGGTCTCAGACGAAGCGGCCGTCCGGAGCAAGCAAGCGGTCGTCCAACCGCTGAGCGCGACGGCTCCCGACCGCTAGAGCACTAGGATAAGGAGCGGAGGTCTTGCTGTGTCAACGGGTTCAGGGTTTGCGGCTGGACCACCCCTGCTTGGGGTAGAGGATCTGACGGTGCGCTTTGGCGGGGTTACCGCCTTGGAGGGGGTGTCTCTTGAGGTCCGGTCGGGGGAGGCGGTAGGCGTGATCGGCCCTAACGGAGCGGGGAAGACCACGCTTTTCAACGCCATCTGTGGCTTCGTCCGTCCCCAGCAGGGAAGGATTGCGGTCGAGGGCAAGGTCCAGCGGCGGATCCGCCCCCACCAGCTGGCCAGGTTGGGGATCGGGCGAACCCTGCAGGGGGTCGGGCTGTTCAGTGGCCTGACCGTTCTGGAGAACGTGATGGTCGGCGCCCAGCGGTTCCACTCCGCGACGACGCTCCACGCTCTCGTGGCAGCTCCTCGCGCTGAGCGGGACCTGCGGGAGCTGCGGAGGCGGGCGGTAGCTGCCCTGGAGCGGCTTGGCTGCGCCGAGCTGGCCGACCGGTATCCCGACGCACTTCCCTACGCCTTCCAGAAGCGGGTTGCGATCGCCCGCTGTTTGGCTGGCGAACCGCGGCTGCTGCTCCTCGACGAGCCAGCCGGCGGCCTGGACGGCCACGAGCTCGAAGAGCTGGCGGCCCTGCTCGGCTCCCTGCGGGGAGAGGTTGCGATCGTGCTCGTCGACCACAACGTCGATTTCGTCGCCCGGATCTGCGAACGGGTGGTCGTTCTCGACTTCGGCCGGGTGATCTGCACCGGAACTCCCGAGGAGGTGCGGCGGGATCCGCGGGTGGCTGAGGCTTACCTTGGCGCCGCGGTCGAGGAGGGGGTCGGTGCTGAGGGTTAGCGGGCTGACCTGCGACTACGGACCTGTTCGGGCCCTGTCCGGGGTCGACCTCGAGCTTGGCGAGGGGCAGATAACGGCGGTGCTCGGCGCCAACGGAGCCGGCAAGACGACGTTGTTACGGACCCTTAGCGGCCTGGTGAGGCCGACTCAGGGATCGATCCAGTTCGAGGGTCACGAGCTGACCCGACTGCGGGTTGAGCAGATCGTCTCTCTCGGCCTTGTCCATGTCCCCGAGGGGAGGGGCGTGATCGCCGAGCTTACGGTCGAGGAGAACCTCCGGCTGGGGGCCCTGGTCAGGGGTGGCGATGGCGGCTCCCTTGCCGACGCTTACGCCCTCTTCCCGCCGTTGGAACGGCGCCGCCGGCAGGCCGCCGCCTCCCTATCGGGAGGGGAGCGGCAGATGCTCTCCCTTGCGCGCGCCCTGCTTGCGAAGCCGCGGCTCCTGCTTTTAGACGAGCCATCCCTTGGCCTTGCGCCAAAGGTTGTCGCTGAACTGATGGCGACGGTCAAGGAGCTTGCCGCGCAGCAACGGATCGCGGTCCTGTTGGTGGAGCAGAACGCCCGCTCCGCCCTTTCGATCGCAGATCGGGCCGTCGTCCTACACCTCGGCAAGGTTGTGGCAAAGGCTTCGGCGGCAGAGTTGCTTGCAGACCAAGGACTGTTGCACCACTACCTCGGCTACTGATGACCCAGTTCATAAACCTCACCTTGAACGGCATCTCGAACGGGGCGATCTACGGAATCGTCGCCCTTGCCCTGGTCCTTATCTGGCGCGCGACTAGGATCGTCAACTTCGCCCAAGGGGCGATGTTGATGCTTACCACCTACCTTTCCTCGGCGATGATCTCTGGGGGCGCCCCCTACTGGGTGGCGGTGATCGGCGCCGTCGGCTGTGGCCTGGTGATCGGGGCGATCGTCGAGCTTGTCCTGATCAGACGGGTCGAGAACGGGCCGCCCTTGAACGCGGTGATCGTCACCCTCGGGTTGCTGATCTTTATCGAGGCCCTGGCGGGGATGATCTGGAGCAGCACTCCACGGTCATATCCAGCCGCCTTTTCCCTCCAGGGCTACAAGGTCGGCTCGACGACGATCCTTTTCTCCCCAAACGACACCTTCATCGTCGGGATGGTGGCCGTTGTCGCCGCTTTGCTTGGACTGCTCTTCACCCGAACCAACCTTGGTCTGCGGCTCCGCGCTGCAGCCTTCGCGCCGGAGGTGGCACGGCTGCTGGGCGTGAAGGTAGGGCGGATGTTCACCCTTGGCTGGGCCCTCGCGGCCGGGATCGGCGCCCTGGCGGGCGTCCTGGTCGCGCCCTCCACCTTCCTCGGTCCCCACACTTTCGACCCGATCCTGATCTTTGCCTTCGCCGCCGCTGTCCTTGGCGGCCTTGACAGCCCGCTTGGGGCGCTCGTGGGCGGACTGGTGGTGGGGCTGGTCCTTTCGTACGTATCCGGTTACGAGGGTGAGGCGCTTGCGCCGCTGGCAGCGTTGGCGGTGCTGCTGTTGACCTTGATGGCGCGGCCAACCGGGCTTTTCAGCGCAGCGAAGGAGCGGAGGGTGTGAGCGGAGCAGAGGTCGCCGGCAAACTGCAGCCAACCGCTGTCACCAGGCGGGGACGGCTGGTCAACCTGCGTGGCTTTGCCGGCTCGCTCGCCATCGCCGTTGTCGCGCTTGGCCTTCTGATCGCCGTCAGCTATCTAGTCGGCGAATACCGCGACGAACAGCTCGCCCGGGGCGCCTTCTACTTTGCGGCGATCCTAGGCCTGACCGTGGTGATGGGTTACGGCGGCAAGATCTCGCTTGGCCACGGTGCGCTGATGGCCGTTGGCGCCTACACCGTCGCGCTGCTGGTCGCCGACGAGCATTGGCCGCTTGCCGGGGCGATTGCAGCCTCGGCGGTGGTTGCTGCCTTCGTCGGGCTGATCCTCGGTGCCGCCGCCTCCCGGCTCCACGGTCCCTACCTTGCCGGCGCAACGCTTACCTTTGCGGTCGCCCTCCCCCAGCTCGGCAACCGTTTCCCGGAAACGTTAGGCGGAGAAAACGGCCTTACGATCAACCCTCCCGCACCGCCCGGCTTTCTCGGCGCCAACTTCCCTCCGGAGCGGTGGTACGCCTGGGTAGCTGGGATCGGCGCGGCGGTTGTCCTTTTCTTCGTCCTCAACTTCAAGCGCAGCGTCTACGGCCTTCTTCTGCGGGCCTGCCGGGACGACGAGGTGGCAGCAGCGCTGGCAGGGATCCCGGTCGGGAGGATCCAGACGTTCGGGTTCATGGTCAGCGCCGCCTGCGCAGGGGTTGCAGGGGGGTTGCTGACGGTCGTCCTCCAGCTCGCCCAACCGGGCGCCTTTCCCCTCGAACTGTCGCTAAGCCTGTTTGCGGTGGCGGTGATCGGTGGCCTCGGCTCGCTGTGGGGGGCGGTCTGGGGGGCGGCGCTGATCGTGCTCTTGCCGAACTGGAGCCACGACGTCGCCAACTCCCTCTCCCTCTCTGGGAACGTCGCCTACAGCATGCCGCTTTTGATCTATGGCGTGCTGCTGACGGTTGCGATGCTGGTCTGGCCCAGCGGCATCCAGGGAGCGTTGCGCCGCGTTGGCCGGCTGGGGAGGCGGTTTGCGTCCGAGCGGTTGATTAGAAAGCAACCCTTGACGGAGCAGGGATCAAGTTAAAAGCAGGGAAACCAAAAACAAAAAAAGAAAGTGAGGTTAGGGATGTCAAAGAAATCGGCCTGGTTGCTGGCCGTTGCAGCCGGTGGGCTGATCGCCGCAGGGTGCGGTTCCTCGTCTTCTTCGTCGGGGAGCACGGTTGGGATCACCCCAACCTCCATCACCTTCGGCACCCACCAGCCGCTGACCGGTCCGGCAGCGCCGGGATACAGCGAAATCGCGCCGGCCTCCGAGGCCTACTTCAAGTGGGTGAACGCCCACGGCGGGGTCTACGGTCGGTCGATCAACCTGATCGTTAAAAACGACGAATACAACCCCACAGAGACCGTCAACGTGGTCCACCAGCTGGTGTTGCAGGAACACGTTTTCGGGATCTTCGAGGGGTTGGGGACGCCAACCCACACCAAGGTCGTTGGCTTCCTGAACGCCGAGAAGGCGCCGGATCTGTTCGTTGCCTCCGGCTGCCCGTGCTGGGAAAACGGGGTTGAACACCCGTGGACCTTTGGTTGGCAGCCGAACTACACGATCGAAGGCAAGATCCTAGGCCAGTACATCGACCAGCACTTTGCCGGTAAGAAGGTCGGGGTCCTTTACCAGGACGACGACTTCGGCAAGGGCGGCCTTGCCGGGATCAAGGACGAGGTCCCGGCAAAGGACATCGTCTCCGAACAGCCTTACGTTCCCGGCACCACCACCCTCGCGCCGCAGATCAGCGCGATCAAGTCGGCAGGAGCCGAAATCCTGGTCGACTTCACGGTCCCGATCTACACAGCGATCGGCCAGCTCACCTCCTTCACCCTGAGCTACCACCCGCAGCTGATGGTTTCCTCGGTTGGGATCGACCCCCACACCGTGGCTAGCCTGCTGCAGACGATCTCAAAGGGGAAGGCCTCCGGCACCGGGCTAATCGAAGGGGCGATCGCGATTGACTACCTGCCATCCGCGACCGAAACCTCGAACCCGTGGATCCAGCTGTTCATGAAGATCCACAACGAATACGAGCCAGGGACGCCGTTTGACGGCAACACCGTCTACGGCATGTCGACCGCCTACACCCTCGTCCAGGCGCTGAAGGCGGCCGGCAAGAACCTGACCCGTGAAAAGATCGTCAAGGTGATCGAGGAACAGGGTGCGACCTGGAAGGGTCCAGGGCTGGTTCCGTTCGCCTACTCCAAGACCGATCACGCCGGCTACATCGGCGGCGAGATCGGCAAGATCGAAGGTGGGAAGCTGGTCTTGACCGGTCCGCCGCTAGTCACCCAGCCGACGGCAGGGACGCCGATCACCCCCTACACCACTCCCCAGGAACCGCCCCCACCGGACGGGATTCCAACCAACTAACGGTAAAGGGGCGCGCCACCGGCGCGCCCCTTTTTTGTCAGTGAAGCTGGGCAGCAAAGGTGTAGATCGCTAGCCCAGCAAAGACCGTTACCGCAATCCGCGCGAACAGCAGGAACGCCGTCAGCCTAGGGGAGAGCTTTGCCCTTGGCAGCGGCCGGCGCCGGTCGGCGACCAGCTGGTCGGGCTCAAGGAAGAGCACCAGCTCCTCCTCGTCGTGGTTAGGGGTTTGGGTTTTTTGCGCGTCCATGCTAGACCACGTGCACCGTTTCAAGGAAGGACTCGATGGCGTAGGCGGCACCGGCAAGGGAGACCAACCCGACGATCAGCCCCGCGGCGAGGTTGCGCAGCCGGGAGTTGACGTAGCTGCCCATCAGCTCCCGATCGTTGGCAAGCAGGATCAAGAACATCAAGGTCACCGGGAGGAGGACGGTCGCGAGGACGTTGGCGTTCAGCGCGATCGAAAGGAGCGGGGCGCCGGGGATCAGGATCACCACTGCGGCGAGCATGGTGACGGAGACGTTGACGGCGTAGAAGAGGAGGGCCCGGCGGGGCGAGTTGTTGAAGCTGTTGGCTGCACCTACGCACTCGCCGAAGGCGTAAGCGGTGGAGGCGGAGATCGTGAGCAGGGCCACTACCCCGGCCTCGATCAGGCCAAGGGCAAACAGCGTGCCGACCGGCCGGCCGACAACCCGGGCCAGCGCCAACGGGAAGCCCGCGCCGGTCGGGTTTTCCCCGCCGTGACCGTGGAGGGCGGCGCCGGCGAGAAGCGCTGCGCAGCCGAAGATCGCTGCAAGGAAGGCGCCCCCAAGGGTGTCGTACCGGCCGTGGCGGATGTCCTTGGGGGTTAGGCCCTTATCGGCAGCTGCGCTTTGCTGGAAGAAGACCATCCAGGGCGTGACCGTGGCGCCGATCGTCGATGCCAGCAAAAGGAGCAGCGTTTGCAAGGAGCCGCCGGGGAAGGGGGAGAACGTAACCACCGCCTTTGCAACCGCGTGCCAGTGGGGGTGGGAGAGCAGCGCTGCCGGCACGAACAGGCCGTTCAGGACGGCAAGGCCGAGCACGAACCGCTCCCACCGCCAGTAGCGGCCGAGGCCGAGGGCGGCTGCGACCAGACCGACCCCGATCGCTGCGGCAACTGGACCGGCGAAGTGGCTGGAGCCAAGGAAGTAGGCGACCCCCGCCCGCACCGCAACGAACTCGGCGATCAACGTGACGGTGTTGGTAAGGAGAAGGTCGCCGGCTGCCACCCAGCCCCAAAACGGCCCGAACCGCTCCAGGACCAGCTGGCCGTAGCCGCGGTGGGTGACGGCCGCCACCCGCATCACCATCTCCTGGCAGAGGTAGGCCATCGCGAAGGTGACAAGGATGAAGGGGAGGAAGAAGTCCACCCCGTACTGGGCCCCGGTGGCGGCGTAGGAGAGCATCGAGGGGCCGTCGTTCTCGCCAAGCATCACCAGCACCCCTGGCCCCACCAACAGCCAGAGCAACATCAGCCGCCGCCCGTTCAGCCGCGCCAGCCAGACGCGTGCCCGGTCTTCGGACCGGCGCAGGTCCTCCTCGGTAAGGGGACGTGAGGGGAGGGGAAGGGCTGCAGCCTCAGCCGGCGGCTTCATCCTCTGCTCCAATCGGTTCCACTCGCATTACGCCTGCCAACTCGCTGCCGATCGCCCGCTCCCCGCTCGGGCACCTGATCACAAGGGGCCCGCCAAACGGCTGCCGCTCCTTCACTTCGAGGAGGTCGCCGAGCTCGATCTGCTGCTTCGCGAGGTAGCGGAGCTTCTCCGGGTCGGAGTCGGAGACCCGGACAAACCTTCCCCGCCTCCCCTCCCCAAGCTCGAGGAGGCTGATCGTCTGAAGTTCCGGAAGCTCGAAGTCGGCGGTCGGGATCGGGTCGCCGTGGGGGTCAAACCGGGGATCACCCAGCCTTTCGGCGATCAGCTGCTCGAGCTCCTCAGAAAGGGCGTGCTCGAGGACCTCGGCCTCGGCGTGGACCTGGTCCCAAGACATCTGGAGCGCCTCAGCGAGGAACAGCTCAAGCAGCCGATGGCGGCGGATCACCTTCAGGGCAAGCCGCTTCCCGGCCGGGGTAAGCCGGAAGCCGCGGTAGGGGACGTGCTCGAGGAGGCCGAGCTCGGCGAGCTTGCGGACCATTCCCGACGCGGAACCGGGGGTGACCCCAAGCCGCTGGGCGAGCTCGTTTGTAGATACCGCCTCCCCTCCCCGCGCCTGGAGGGCGTAGACGGCCTTGGCGTAGTCCTGGATCGACGGAGTGAAGGTTTGGTCACGCATGCGAGGATGATTTTGACATGCCAAAAAACTTTTTTCAACCCGAACTTAGGCCTCGTTTCGTATCGTCTTGGCGATGGTGATCGCGATCGACGGACCGGCAGGGGCAGGGAAGTCGACGGTGGCCCGCCACCTCGCCCGCCGGCTCGGCTTCCGCTACCTCGATACAGGGGCGATGTACCGCTCGATCGCCCTTGCTGCAGCCCGCCAGGGTCTCTCCCCGCAACGGGACGCGGCAGCGATTGCCGCCCTTGCCAAATCCGTTCCGATCGAGGTGGGGGAGGATCGGGTCCTGCTCGGCGGAGAGGACGTCACGGAGGCGATCCGCACCCCCGAGATCTCCGCGCTCGCCTCCGAGGTAGCTGCGCTGCCCGCCGTCCGCCAAGCCCTAGTCCAGCGACAGCGGGACCTGGTCAGCGCGGGGAACTGGGTTGCCGAGGGGAGGGACATCGGCTCCGCGGTTGCACCCGACGCCGAGCTGAAGGTCTTCCTTACCGCCGACCCCGAGGAGCGGGCACGGCGGCGGGCACGGGAGCTTGGCGCCGACCCCCAGCTGGTCCTCGCCGAGCAGGCGCTTCGGGACGCCCGGGACGCGAGCCGCCCACTTTCCCCCTTAGCCCCTGCCGCCGACGCGCGGATCGTCGACACCACCGGTCGGGGCGTGGAGGAGGTGGTGGAGGAGCTTGCAGCCCTTGCCGAGGCGGTTTCCCGGGAAGGGCGGTAGCGCCGTTCTATCTTCGCCTTATGCGGGTTGCCCTGGTCGGCTATCCAAACGTTGGCAAGTCGTCGTTGTTCAACCGCCTGCTCGGCAGGCGGGAGGCGATTGTCGACCCGCTGCCAGGGGTGACCAGGGACCGCAAGGAGGGCCGGTGTCGGTGGGCGGAGGTGACGCTGATCGACACCGGTGGGATTGACCCCGAGGAGCAGGGGGGGCTTGCTGAAGCGGTCCGGGAGCAGGCCCTTGCTGCGGTCCAGGAGGCCGACCTGGTGGCGCTGGTAGTCGACGGCAGGGCTGGGCCCCAAGCCGTCGACATGGAGCTTGTGCGGCTGTTGCAGACCTCCGGTAAGCCGGTGCTGGTCCTTGCCAACAAATGCGAGCGGCCGGCCGACCGCCTCGCGGCCGAGGAGTTCCGCCGTCTCGGCCTAGGGGAGGTGATCGCCGTCTCGGCGACCCAGGGGGACGGGATCGCCGAGCTCAAGGAGCGGCTTGCCTCCCTAGCTAGTCCTAGGCAGGAGGAGGAGGAGGAGGGTGAGGCGCTCCCGATCGCCGTCCTCGGCCGGCCCAACGTCGGCAAGTCCTCCCTTGTAAACAGGTTGCTGGGCTACAGCCGGATGGTTGTCGGCGAGCGGGGGGGTACCACCCGCGACGCCGTCACCGTCCCCCTCTCCTTTCAAGGTCGGCAGCTGCTGCTGGTCGACACGGCAGGGGTGCGGCGCAGGGCCAAGCAGCGGGAGCGGCTAGAGCGGGCGGCCGCCGGGCGGACCCGCCGGGCAGCGGAGGGGGCGGCGGTGGCGCTGGTCGTCTGCGACGCAGCGGAGGGGGTGACCAGCCAGGACCTGCGGGTTTGCGAGCTGGCTAGCGCCGCCGGCTGCGGTACCGTTGTCGTCCTCAACAAGATCGACGCCTACCCTTCCGGCAAAGGGAGGACGCTGGCTTCCGACAAGGCTTTTGTGGAAGGGAGGGTAAGGGAGCGGCCGCCGGTTGTCTTCACCAGCGCCCTTACCGGTGAGGGGGTTGAGGACGCTCTTGCCGCCGCCCTTGCCGTGGGCGCAGCGGTGGGGGAGCGGATCCCCACCCCAGCCCTGAACCGGGCCGTTGAAGAGGCCGTCCTGCGGCGGCCTGCGCCGCTGGTGGCGAAGGCAAGGCGGCGGCTCCGGATCTACTACGCCAGCCAGCTTCAGACGGGTCCGCCCCGGATTGGCCTGTGGGTGAACGACCCCCAGCTGGCGCGGCGGGAGTACCTCCAGTACCTGGAGAACAGGATCAGGGAGCAGTTCAACCTCAAGGGCGTCCCGATCCTCTTCGAGCTGCGGCCGCGCCGGGCTGTTCGATCCAGAGGATCGGGTAAGCTCCCTGGTCCAGCAAGCACGCCAGGGTAGAAACCGTAACGATGAAAGACAACGAATTTCTCTTTACCTCTGAGTCCGTTACCGAGGGCCACCCCGACAAGATCGCCGACCAGATCTCCGACGGGGTTTTGGACGCGGTGCTTGCCGATGACCCCAATGGGCGGGTTGCCTGCGAGACCTTGGTCAACACCGGGCTGATCGTCGTCTCGGGGGAGATCACCACCGAGACCTGGGTAGACATCCCCCAGATCGCCAGGGACACCGTGCGGCGGATCGGCTACGACAACGCCAAGTACGGCTTCGACTGCAACACCTGCGCGGTTATCACCGCGATCGACAAGCAGTCCCCCGACATCGCCGTTGGCGTCGATCTTTCCTACGAGCTCCGGCACGACCCCGGTGCAAGCGAGGAGGAGAGCCTCCGCCTTGGCGCCGGCGACCAAGGGATGGTCTTCGGCTATGCAACCAACGAGACCGAGGAGCTGATGCCGCTCCCGATCTCCCTTGCCCACCGTTTGGCGAAACGGCTTGCTGAGGTAAGGAAGGCCGGCGTTTTGCCCTACCTCCGTCCGGACGGCAAGACCCAGGTCACGGTCCGCTACGTCGACAACAAACCGGTTTCTGTGGAGAAGGTGCTGATCTCCGCCCAGCACGCCGACGGGCTTGACATCGATACGATGATCAAGCCGGACCTCTTCGAGCACGTCGTAGAGCCGATCCTCCCCGAGGAGCTCTACGACAAGCGGCAGCTCTACTCGAAGAACTTCCTCTGCAACCCCACCGGCAAGTTCGTGATCGGTGGGCCGATGGGTGACTGTGGGCTGACCGGTCGGAAGATCATCGTCGACACCTACGGCGGGATGGCCCGCCATGGCGGCGGCGCCTTCTCGGGCAAGGACCCCACCAAGGTCGACCGCTCCGGCGCCTACGCAGCCCGCTGGGTAGCGAAGAACATCGTTGCGGCCGGCCTTGCCGAACGGGTTGAGGTCCAGATCGCCTACGCGATCGGGGTTGCAAAGCCGGTCTCGCTGATGGTCGAGACCTTTGGCACCGAGCAGATCCCAAGGGGCAGGATCGTCGAGCTGGTGGAAAACCACTTCGATCTGCGCCCTGGCGCGATCCGGCGGGCGCTTGCCTTGGAGCGGCCGATCTACCAGAAGACCGCCGCCTACGGCCACTTCGGCCGGGACGACCACGACTTCACCTGGGAGCGGATCGACAAGGCCCAGCTGCTTCGCCGCGAGGCGGGGCTGGAGAACGGCCCGGCCCAGGTGACATCGATCGAGCAGGCCCGCCAAGCGGCTGCCGGTTAGGCCGCCGCCAGGGGGTGTACAAGAGGGCGGTGGGGGAGTTTCCGATCGCCGCCGTCGAACCGCTGCTTACCACCCGCGCAGTAGTGGGGCCGTTCGACTACCTCCTTCCGGAGGAGCTTTCCGCCCAGGTCGGGGTGGGGGCTGTGCTGAGGGTCCCGTTTGCCGGTCGGCCGGTGGCTGGGGTTGTCGTCGAGCTTCGGGATCGAAGCGAGCTCGATCGCGAGCGGCTGCGCGCCCCACTTACCGACCTCGGCCTGCGGCTGCCTGCGGAACTGGTTGAGCTGGCCCGCTGGCTTGCCGCTACCTACTGCTCCACCCTCGCGCGGTCGTTGGCGTTGATGTTGCCGCCGGGGACGAGCCGGTTCCGCCGTCCCCGCCGGTTGGCGGACCCCAAGCCCCCAGCCGGCGGCAGGGAGGAGCCTCCCCAGCTCACCGACGAACAGGGATCGGCTGTGGCGGAGATCGTTAAGGCGATGGAGCAAGGTGGCCCGCTGTTGCTGCAGGGGGTTACCGGGTCCGGGAAGACCGAGGTCTACCTCCAAGCCGCGGCAGCGGCGCTAGCGCGGGGGCGGGGGGTGATCGTGCTGGTCCCTGAGATCGCCCTTACCCCCCAGACCGCGGCCCGCTTCCAGCGCCGGTTCGGCGAGACGGTGGTGGTGATCCACTCGGGGCTCTCCTCTGCCCAGCGGGTCCGCTCCTGGCTTGCCTTGCGGGAGGGGCGGGCGAAGATCTGCCTCGGCCCCCGCTCGGCGGTCTTTGCGCCGGTTTCCGACCTTGGCCTGATCGTGATCGACGAGGAGCACGATCCTTCCTATAAGCACGAAGCCGACCCCCGCTACGACGCCCGGCGGGTAGCGGTGCGCCGGGGCGAGCTTGCCGGCGCCGTTGTCGTTGCCGGGAGCGCTACCCCCCGGGCCGAGAGCTACGCCACCTACCGCCGCCTCCCGTTGCGCCGCCGGATCGACGGCACCCCGCTGCCGACGGTGGAGGTGCTCGACATGCGGGGGGTCGGCTCGACCTTCCACCCCCACACCGTGGAGGCGCTAAGCGGACTGCGGCGCTGCGGGGGCAAGGGGGTGGTGCTGTTGAACCGCCGGGGCTTCTCGCTGTTTCTCGCCTGCACCCTCTGTGGGCGGGTCTGGGGCTGCCCAAACTGCGACGTCAGTTTGGTCGTCCACCGCCAGGCCGGGATCCTCGCCTGCCACCACTGCGGTTACCAGGAACGGCTGCCTGCCCGCTGCAGCTGCGGCTCGCGGTCCCTTGCCCGGGTTGGGGTTGGCACCGAGCGGCTCGCCGCTGAACTGGAGGAGCTCCTTGGCCCCCAGCTGCCGGTCTTCCGCCTCGACTCCGATGTCCTAGCTCGGGGAAAGGGGGCTGCAGAGCAGGTATTGGGGGCGTTTGCCGAGGCGGACGCCGGGTTGCTGCTCGGCACCCAACTGGTCGCAAAGGGCCACGACTTCCCCGGCCTTGCCTTGGGTGTCGTCTTGAACGCCGAGGCCGGCTTGCGGTTCCCCGACTTCCGCGCCGAGGAGCGGACCTTTGCCCTGGTCACCCAGCTCTCCGGCCGGGTCGGCAGGGGTAGCAAGGGTCGGGTGCTGGTTCAGACCCTTGAGCCAGAGGCGCGGGCGATCCGCTATGCGGCTGGCCACGATGCAGAGGGGTTTCTTCGTTCCGAGCTGGAGCGGCGGCGCAGGCTCGGCTACCCCCCGTTCAAGGAGCTTGTGCGGGTGATCGTGGCCGGCGGCGAGGAGGCAGCGGTTGCAGAGGCTGCAACCGCGCTGCGGCTGCAGTTCGCTGGGCGGCTGGAGGATAGTTGCCAGCTCCTTGGTCCTGCCCAGCTGCTGCGGTTGCACGGCAACTACCGGCGGGCGCTTTTGATCAAGGGGCCGACGCTGGGACCGGTGGTGGCAATGGTGGGGGCGGTCCTTGCGCAGGAGGGTGCGGCGTTGCGGCGGCTGGGCGTGAAGGTGGCTGTTGACGTCGACCCCCACTAGACCGTTGGGGCGGGGTAGCTCTAAACTGCCGCCGATGGCCGAGGTCGTGGACGAGAGCCCTACCACCGTCGCCGAGCGGACGGAACTTACCCCCCAGGAGCGGGCGCGCAGGCAGCTTGCGCTCCGGGTGATCCGCAAGCTGGGCGACCCGGCGTTGCGGTCTGTGGCGTTGCCGGTAGCGGTCTTCGACCGCTACCTGCGCAACGAGGCGCGGCGGATGGCGGAGATCATGGCCGACGCCGATGGGATCGGCCTTGCCGCTACCCAGCTTGGGATCATGCACCGGCTTTTGGTTTACCGGGTCGACCCAGAAGCAGAGCCAACCGCCCTTGCCAACCCCCGGATCGTCTGGCACAGCGAGGAGCTGGAGCTGGGCGAAGAGGGGTGCCTAAGCATCCCCGGCGTCCACGTCCAGGTGGAGCGGCCCCGTGCCGTTCGGGTCCAGGCCCAGGACCTGCGGGGCCGCGAGCTGACGGTTGAGGCGGAAGGGTTGGAGGCACGGGTGATCCAACACGAGATCGACCACCTGGACGGGATCCTGATCCTCGATCGGATCGATACCGAGCAGCGGCGGGAGGCGATGCGGGCTCTGCGGGAGGCGCGGGCAGCAGCCGCCGAGGGCGGCTAGGGTGCGGACCGTCTACTTCGGCAGTTCCGAGTTCGGGGCGGCGGTGCTGGCAAGGCTGGTCGCTGGGGGAAGGCAGCCCCAGTTGGTTGTGACGCGGCCCCCGAAGCCAAAAGGGAGGGGGAGGAAGCCGGCCCCGACCCCGGTTGCAGCCTTCGCCCGGGAGGCAGGGATCGAGGTCTTCGAGCCCGAACGGGTCAACTCCCCCGAGGCACGGGAGCGGATCGCCCAGGCCAAGCCGGACCTGCTCTTGGTCTGCGCTTACGGCGCCCTAATCAAGGAGGAGCTGCTCTCCGCCTACCCGCTGATCCTCAACGTCCACCCCTCGCTGCTGCCCCGCTGGCGGGGGGCTGCTCCAATCGAGCGGGCAATCGAAGCCGGGGACCGGTACACCGGAGTCTGCGTGATGCGGCTCACCGCCGGCCTTGACAGCGGGCCGGTTTGCTTGCGGGGGGTCGAGGAGATCGGCCCCGATGACGACTACGGCACCCTTTCCGCCAGGCTTCAGGAGCGGGGCGGCGGCCTTTTGTTGACCGCGCTGGAGCGGATCGACGGCGGCGAGGAGCTTTCCTTTCGCGATCAGCCAGAGCAGGGGGTGACCTACGCTGAGAAGATCGGGCCGGCCGACCGCCAGCTCACCGCGGACCTCTCCGTTGACGCTGCGGCGCGCAAGGTTCGGGCGCTGCGGCCCCACATCGGTGCCCAGCTCCCGCTGCCGGACGGGACCGTCCTTGGGGTGGTAAGGGCGGCGGTTTGGGGCCCGCCCCCAGACCGGCCGCCGGGCACCGTCTTTGCCGAGGCCGGACGGCTGTTCCTCGCCCTCGGCGATGGGACGCTCGAGCTTTTAGAGGTTAAGCCGGCCGGCGGCCGGGCGATGTCAGGGGATGACTATCTCCGTGGCCACAAGCTCCCGCAAACGTAAGCCGTCTAGCCGGGTCTCCCCCGCCCGCGCCGCCGCCCACCGGGCGGTGTTGCGCGTTACAGCCACCGACGCCTACTTGGACCTGGTGATCCGCCGGCTGGAGGAGGAGCTGCGGCCCCAGGACCGTGGCCTTGCGCGCCGCCTCGCCTTCGGTGCGGTCTCCCAGCAGGTCGCCCTCGACTACCTGATCACCAAGGTCTGTCGGCGCTCCTTGACAAAGCTGGACCTCCCGGTGCTTGTCTCGCTGCGCCTCGGCCTCTACGAGTTGCTGTACCTGGACGGCGCTCCACCCCACGCCGTGATCCACGACCAGGTCGAGCTGGCGGCGCGGCGGTTGGGGCCCAACGAGGCCCGGGCCCGTGCGGCAGCTGGCCTTGTCAACGCCGTGCTGCGGCAGGTGGCAAGGGAGGGGCGGAGGGTTCTCGATTTGCTCGAAGGGGACCGGCCAGCAACCGTTGGCTTGCGCTACGGCTATCCCGGTTGGCTGGCAAAGCTGTGGTTCCAGCTGTTGGGCAGCGCCGAGGGGGAGCTGCTGCTCGCTGCTGGCAACCGTCCCCCCGCCCCCTGGCTGCGGGTGAACACCCTCTTGGCGATGCCTCGGCAGGTGGTCCGCCAGATCCCGGGAAGCAGGGTCGATCGGCTCCTGCCGGAGGCGATCCAGCTTGAAAAAGGGGTGGCGCTAAGCAGGCTCCGGGTTGCCCGGGAAGGCGGGGTGGTAGCGCAGTCGTGGGGGGCGATCCTTGCCGGCCGGCTGCTCGATCCCCGTCCTGGGGAGCGGATCCTCGACCTCTGTGCTGCACCGGGGCTGAAGACAACCCACATCGCGGCGCTGATGGCAGGAGAGGGGAAGGTGGTTGCGGTCGAGCTCCACCCCAAGCGGGCCGCTGCGCTGCGGTCGCTTGCGCAGCGGCTTGGCGCCGACCAGGTGGAGGTCGTCTGCGGCGACGCCCGCACCGTCGCTCCCCAGCTTGGCCAGTTCGACCGCGTCCTTGTCGATGCTCCCTGCTCCGGTTTAGGCACGGTCCAACGCCACCCCGAGCTGAAGGGAAGGATCACCCCAACCCGGATCCGGGAGCTCGTCAAGCTGCAAACGGAGTTGCTTGCCGCTGCCGCTGCCGCACTCCGTCCGGGCGGTGTGCTGCTCTACGTGACGTGCACGCTCTCCCCGGCCGAGAACGAGGGTGTGGTAAGCGAGCTTTTACGGGGCCGCTCCGACCTCGAGCCGCTCGACCTGGCCGCGGTCCTGCCCACCTTCTCCCTTGCCCGCCGCTACCGCCACCGCTACCGCGACCCGCTCCTAGCAGCGGTTGCCGAGCGGTCGCTAGTGGTCCTGCCCAGCCGCCATCGCTCCCCCGGCTTCTTCTACGCCGCCCTGCGCCGGGCGGGGGAGCCGGTCCCGTTTGCTCCGTTACCCCATGCCCATGGAGGTGGCTAAGGGGTGGGTGAACACCTTCAGCTGGGGCTCCGCTGCCCCCACTGCGGCGAGCCGTGGCTTCGAGAAACCTCCCTTCCCGGCAGGTACCGGTGCGTCTTCTGCCTCCACCGCTTCGAGCTCGCTTCGGTCTGCCCCAACTGCGGGGAGCACTCGACGATCGTCAGGATGTCAAGGACCGCTGCGCTGGAATGCAACAGCTGCGGCCACTCAATGCTGAAGCCGATCTAGCCGTGCCGATCGAGCATTTCGCCACGCCCCAGGTGATACCGTCGATCCTGGCCGCCGACTTCGGGCGGCTGCGGGAGCAGGTTGGGGAGGTCCTGGCTGCCGGCGCCAGGATCATCCACGTCGACGTGATGGACGGCCACTTCGTCGAGCCGATCTCGATGGGGACGCCGGTGATCAGCGCACTGCAGGAGCAGGTGGAGGGGGCAGGGGCGATCCTTGACGTCCATCTGATGGTCGAGCGGCCGGAGCGGCTGGTCGGCGAACTGGCCCGGGCAGGAGGCCACTCCTTTACCGTTCACGTCGAGGCAACCCCCCAGCTGGGGTTGGCGATCGAGCGGATCCGCTCCGCGGGGTTGGGGGTAGGCGTGGCGGTGAACCCAGCAACTCCAGCGGCAGCGGTTGGGGAGGTGGTAGCGGAGGTAGACCTCTGCCTTTGCATGACCGTCAATCCCGGATGGGGAGGGCAGCCGTTCCTGCCCGGCTCGCCCCAGAAGGTCCGGCGGCTGCGGGGTGTTGTAGGGCCAAACCTGCCGATCGAGGTCGACGGCGGGATCGACCCCCGCACCGCGCCGCTTTGCGCTGCGGCAGGGGCGACCCTGTTCGTGGCGGGGGCGGCGATCTTTTCCCACAAGGAGCCTGGCGAGGCGTTCCAGGAGCTAACCGCGGCGATCTCCGTCCCGCCTACCCCAGCGGCCTAAGTCGTGGTTGCTTAGCTTTCATACGCTTAGTGCAGGAGCGCCGCCGGCCGGCGGGCGGGAACGGATCTATGCTTGGGGCGGGCCTATGGCTGCTCCCTCCGAGACCGACTTGCGCCACCTCGAGCGGGCGCTCGCCCTTGCCGAGCGGGGGAGGGGAGCAGTTGGCGCCAACCCACTTGTCGGCGCCGTCGTTGCAAGGGGGGAGGAGGTGTTGGGGGAGGGCTACCACGAACGGTTTGGCGGACCCCACGCAGAGGTGAACGCGTTGCGGGCTGCAGCTGGCGCCGACCTCAGCGATGCCACCCTCTACGTCACCCTGGAGCCGTGTGCCCACCACGGTAAGACGCCGCCCTGCACGGAGGCGATCCTTGCAGCTGGGGTGAAGCGGGTCGTCGTCGCCTCCGACGATCCAAGCGAGAAGGCTTCGGGTCGGGGGCTAGGAATCCTTCGGGACGAGGGGGTGGAGGTGGTGGTTGCCGAGGGGGTGATAGCGCGTAAGGCCCGCCTCCTCAACCAGCCGTTCCGCAAGCACTCCCGGGTCGGCAAGCCGTGGGTGCTGCTGAAGCTGGCGATGACCCTAGACGGGAAGGTCGCAACCAAGGCCGGTGACTCCCAGTGGATCAGCGGTGAGGAGAGCCGCCGACTCGCCCACCGCTGGCGGGCCGAACTTGGCGCCGTTGTCGTTGGCATCGGGACCGCCCTTGCCGACGACCCCCTCCTTACCGCGCGCCCCGAGGGCGTCCCGCTGCCGCCGGAGCGGCAGCCCTACCGGGTCGTCTTTGACTCCTTGGCGAGGCTTCCGGTCAACTCCAAGCTGGTCGCTACAGCCCAGGAAGCACCGCTGGTGGCGGTTGTCTCCCGGGCGGCAGCGCGGGCCGACCTCGACGCCCTGGAAGCGGCCGGAGCTACGGTGGTGGTTGCGACCGGAGAAAACGAGCCGGCCCGGGTTACCTCCGCCCTCCAACAGCTTGGCGCGATGGGGATCACATCGGCGCTCTTGGAGGGTGGACCAAGGTTGGCGGGGGCGTTCTTCGACGCCGGCGAGGTCGACGAGGTGCGGCTGTTCCTCGCGCCGCTGCTGTTTGGCGGTAAGGCGGCGCGGGACCCGGTAGAGGGGGAGGGGGTGGAGCGGATCGCCCAAGCAGCAAGGGCCCTCTCCTTCAGCTGGGAGCCGGTGGGCGAAGACCTCCTGATCACCGCCCGGCTGCGGGAGTGGTAGCGGTGTTCACCGGTCTGATCCGTCACGTCGGGGTGGTTGAGGCGCTGGAGCGGGATCGGAACGGCGCCCAGCTGACGGTTTCCTCACCCCTAGCGCTGGAGCTTGCAGCCGGCGACTCCGTTGCCGTGAACGGCGTTTGCCTTACCGCTGCCGCCGTCGCCGGGGAGCGGTTCTCAGCGGCGGTAATGGCGCAAACGCTCTCCCTGACCACGCTGGGCGAGCTGACTAGCGGCCAAAGGGTCAACCTCGAGCTTCCCCTCGCCGCAGGAGACCGTTTCGATGGCCACATCGTCCAAGGCCATGTCGACGGGGTAGGGGAGGTGGTAGCGGTGGAGGAGCGGGGGTTTGCCAAGGAGCTGAGGATCGCTTTGCCGGCCAGGCTCGAGCGGTACCTGGTCCCGCAGGGCTCGATTGCCGTCGACGGGGTGTCGTTGACCGTTGCCCGCCTCCTTCCCGGCGGCTTTGTGGTCTCCTTGATCCCCGAGACACAGCGGCGGACGACCCTAGGCGGCCTTCGCCCTGGCGCGCGGGTTAACCTGGAGGTCGACGTTCTCGCCAAGTACGTGGAGCGACTGGTTGCACCAAGCGGAACCGAAACCGGCTGAACAGACGGTGGGTTCACAGGAACCCTCCCCCTTTGCGACGATCGAGGAAGCGTTAGAGGAGATCAAGGCGGGGCGGATGATCGTCGTCTGCGACGACGTCGAGCGGGAGAACGAGGGGGACCTGGTGATGGCTGCCCAGTTCGTCACCGCCGAGCACATCAACTTCATGACCAAGGAGGGGCGAGGGTTCATCTGCCTTGCCCTTACCCCAGAGCGGTGCGAGGAACTGGGGCTAGAGCTGATGACGCCAAAGAACGAATCGGTCCGCCAGACCCCCTTCACGGTCACGATCGAGGCCCGTCACGGCGTCACAACCGGCGTCTCCGCCCACGACCGCGCCCATACGATCCGGGTGGCGGTCGATCCCAACAGTGGCCCCCACGACCTCGTCCAGCCCGGCCACGTCAACCCGTTGAAGGCAAAGCCCGGCGGGGTTTTGGAGCGGGCCGGCCACACCGAGGCCTCGGTCGACCTCGCCCGGCTGGCGGGGTTGATCCCGGCGGGGGTGATCTGCGAGATCATGAACCCAGACGGGACGATGGCCCGGGTGCCTGAACTGGAAGCGTACTGCCGCAGGCACGGCTTGAAGATGATCACAATCGCCGATCTGATCGCCTACCGGCGGCGGACCGAGCGGCTTGTGGAACGGGTGGTGCGGGTGAAGCTACCGACGGCCTTTGGCGAGTTCGACGCGGTCGGCTACCGCTCGCTTGTCGACGACAAGCACCACATCGCCTTGGTGAAGGGCGATGTGGCCGGAAAACAGGACGTCTTGGTGCGGGTCCACTCGGAGTGCTTGACCGGGGACGTCTTCCACTCCCTGCGCTGCGACTGCGGGGAGCAGCTGGAGGCGGCGCTGGGGATGATCGAGCGGGAGGGGTTGGGCGTGCTGCTCTACCTCGCCCAGGAGGGGAGGGGGATCGGCCTCCTCAACAAGCTCCAGGCCTACCGGCTCCAGGAAACCGGCCTTGACACGGTGGAGGCAAACGAACGGCTTGGCCTTCCCGCCGATCTGCGGGACTACGGGATCGGCGCTCAGATCCTTTCCGACCTCGGCCTCACCACGATCCGGATCCTCACCAACAACCCAAAGAAGATCAAAGGGCTTGAGGGGTATGGGCTCTCTGTGACCGCGCAGATCCCCCTTGAAGCGCCGCCTAACGCCTACAACGCCTCCTACCTGCGGACCAAGGCGCTGCGGCTTGGCCACACCCTCCACCACCAAGGCCTGAACCTAGACGAGGAACTGCTCCACGCGGAGCGCCAGCACGACCGCGACACCGGCCGGCGCCGTCGGGGCGGCTGAAGGCGATGGCTGGCGAGCGCGTCGCAGTGGTGGTGGCCCGTTTTTACGCCGACCTCGCCCAGCGGCTGACGGAGGGGGCGCTTGCGGAGCTTGCCGAGCACGGTGCCCAAGGGGAGGTTTTCGAGGTTCCCGGCGCCTTTGAGCTGCCCCTTGCCGCCCGCTGGGCAGCCTCCAGCGGCAGCTACCAGGCGGTGGTTTGCTTAGGGGCGGTGATCAAGGGGGAGACCGACCACTACGAGTTTGTCTGCGCCGAGGCGGCGCGAGGCGTCCAGGAGGTCTCCTTGCGGACCGGCGTCCCTTGTGCCTTTGGCGTCCTTACCTGCCGTACTTACGACCAGGCTCTAGCTAGGGCCGACGGCTCAAAGCGGGACCAAGGACGGCTGGCGGCTCGGGCAGCGCTCGAGATGGTCCGGCTGCGCCGCCGGATCGCCGAGCCCGCTAGCCGAGACCTAAAGCTCTAAACTCCCTGGCCAATGGCAAAGGTCTGTTATTCCTGCGGCAAGCGGCCTGCCTTCGGGCAGAGCCGGAGCCACTCGATGGTGGCCTCCAAGCGACGGTTCGAGGCCAACCTCCAGAAGGTGCGGATCGTCGTCTCCGGGTCGCCGCGCCGGGTTTACGTCTGCACCCGCTGTCTGAAAGCCGGAAAGGTCCAGAAGGCGCCCTAGCCGGGTGGGATGGAACGGCTAGCCCGGCAAGGGGCAGGGGGTCGCGAGGAGGGTACACGGACCGCCTGGCCACCCGGTGTCCAGGTCGACAACATCCGCCGCTTTCGAACTGCGGTTGGCGGCGCCCTTGCCTACTTAGAAGCCCGCCGCCAGGAGATCAACGACCTGAACGTCTTTCCGGTCGCCGACGGCGACACCGGCGACAACATGGCGCTAACGCTGCGGGCTGTCGTCGAGGAGCTGGAGCGGCTTGAACGGCAGGCGGTCGAGGGTGCGGTAACCGAACTGGACCGCCGCCAGCTTGTCGAGTCGGTGGCAAGGGCGGCCCTCCTTGGCGCACGGGGCAACTCCGGGGTGATCCTTTCCCAGCTGATCAGGGGAGCGGCGGAGGAGCTTTCCTCTCGACCTGGGGAGCTGATCGACCCAGCCCTGCTTGGGGCGGCGATGCTGAACGCAGCCAACCGCGCCTACGAGTCGGTCCGGGAGCCGGCGGAGGGGACGATCCTCACGGTGGCGAGGGAGATGGCCCATCAGCTGGTTGCCGACGTCGCCCACCATGCCCTGGACCTCAAGCTCCCCCCCGACGCCTCTGTAGCCGACCAGGACGCGGTGATCGCAGCCGCCTTGGAACGGGCGCTTGGGGTGGGGGAGGAGGCGGTGAAGAGGGGCCCTCAGCTGCTGTCGGTGCTCCGCGAGGCAGGTGTAGTTGACGCCGGGGCCGTCGGCCTGCTGGTGATCCTTGCCGGGGTGATCGCGGCGCTGCGGGGGGAGGAGCCCGATCCTGTAAAGGCGCCGCCGGTGAAGGCCAGCATGCCCCACCACAGCTCCTCCACCTACCGGTACTGCACCAACTTCGTCGTCAGCGGTAGTGGCTTGGAGCCGGAGCGGTTCATCCCCCCCTTAGAGGAACTAGGGGACTCCGTGCTGGTGGTCGGCGATGCCACCACCTTGCGGGTCCACGTCCACACCGACCACCCCGAGCAGGCAACCGCCCTTTTCGCCGATCACGGCAAGGTCTTCAACGTCGACATCGCCGACATGCACCGCCAGATCGAGGCCCGGACCGTTCGCCTCGCCGGGCGGCTCTGCGGGGCTGTTGCGGTCGTCGACGGGGAGGGGTTTGTGGAGCTCTACCGGGAGCTGGGCGTTGAGCCGCTTGTCGGGGGTCCGACCCTCAACCCCTCAACGTACGACCTCTTGGCAGCGATCCACCAGCTGGAGGTCGGACAGGTGGTGGTGTTGCCTTGCTCGCCGAACGTCCTCCTCGCCGCCGAGCAGGCCGCCGCCCTCTCCGAAAAGGAGGTGGTTGTCCTGCCTGCACTCTCCCAGCAGGCTGGGGTAGCGGCAGCGGTGGCCTTTAACGGCGAGCTTCCGCTAGAGGCCAACCGGGAGGCGATCCTCGCCGCCCTCGAGGGCCTTTCCGAAGGGTCGGTAGGGGCGGCAGCGGCCGACGACCCCAGCGGGCGGTTTCGGGCCGGCGAGGCCGTCGGCCTCCTCGGCGAGGAGGTTGTCGCGGGCGGCAGCCCGCACCAGGCCCTGCTCGAGACGGCCCGTGCCGTTGGCGCCGGCAAAGAGCTCCTTACCGTCTACGTTGGCGCCGACCCCCCCTTTCCCGCGGCGGAGGTCGCGCAGCTGCTGGAACGGCTAGAGGCCGAGGTTGAGGTGCGAACGGGCGGCCAATCCCGGTGGTGGTGGCTGCTCGCCGGCGAATAGTTTCCCGCTGGACAGGGAATGATCATCCCAGCGATGGCTGCGGTTGCGCCCAAGCGGGGTGAGCGGTACCTGCTCCCGCCCTTTGGCGGCGGAAGCTGGAACGGTCTGCCCCCCGCTACCCGGTTCGCCCCCCGGGACCTCGACGGGCTAGAGGCGGTCGCCTCCGGCCGTCTCGCAAAGGCGTTGGCCGGCCTCGGCCTGGGCAGTGTGGGGAGGCTGCTTGAACACCTCCCCCGGGGTTGGCTACCGCTCCGCCCGCTAGCCGGGGGGGGCGTCGGCAAAAGGGTTGCTGTCGCCGTCTCGGTCCAGCGGGCGACCTTGCGCAAGGGGCGGTCGGGTCCCTTCCTTGAGGCATCTGTCGCCGACCGCAGCGGGGTTGCCCGGGCCCGGTTCTTCAAGCAGCCGTGGCTGGTCCACCGGCTGCGGCCGGGAACGGCGCTGCTGATCGAAGCGCGGGTTGTGGCGCGGGGGCTTTTGGCGGTCCGCAGCTTCCGCTTCCTGGACGGCCGGCCCCCGGCTTTGATCCCCCGCTATCCGGCCGGCGGCGGCGCCACCCCGTTTAGCTTGGGCTCGGCGATCGCTGCCAACCTTCCGCTCCTTCGCTACCTTGGCGACCCCCTCCCGCCCCGGTTGCGGCTTGGCCTGGGACTACCGAGCAAGGGGGAGGCCCTTGCTAGCCTCCACGCCCCGAGGCGGCGGGAGCAGCTGCTGCTTGCCCGCAAGCGGCTGGCCTTTGAAGAGCTGTTCTTGCTCCAGCTGCGGTTCCTTGCCGCGCGCCGGGCGGCAGCCAGCCGCAGCGCGATCCCGCTTCGGCAGGGCGGCCTCGCCCGCAGGTGGCTGGAGACCCTCCCCTTCCAGCCCACGGAGGCTCAGCTTCGCGCCTGTGCAGCGGTCGATCGCGACCTTCGCCGGGGGGTGCCGATGCGCCGGCTCCTTGCGGGCGAGGTCGGCAGCGGCAAAACGGTGGTTGCCCTTTACGCCCTGCTCCGGGCCGCTGAAGCCGGTTTCCAGGGTGCGTTGCTGGCGCCAACCGAGCCGCTGGCCCGCCAGCATCTTGGGACCTGCCGGCGGCTGCTTGGCGGGACCGGGGTGCAAGCCTCCCTGCTTACCGGCGCCCTCTCCGGCGCCGCCCGGGAGAAAACCGTTGAAGGCCTGCGGACGGGCACGATCAAGATCGTCGTGGGCACCCACGCCCTGCTCGGGGAGGGGGTTGAGTTTGCCAACCTCGCGGTGGTGGTCTTCGACGAGCAGCACCGGTTTGGGGTCCGCCAGCGGCAGGCCCTGCTTGAAAAAGGCAAGGGCCGCACCGTCCCGCACGCCCTTTACCTCAGCGCAACCCCGATCCCCCGCACCCTTGCCCTCGCCACATACGGCGACCTCGACCTGACCACGATCCGCCAACCCCCTGCCGGTCGGCCCGGGGTCGAGACCGTTGTCGGGCTAGCCCAGCGGCTACGGCCAACCGCCTACAAGGCCGTGCGTCGGGAGCTAGCCGCAGGCCGGCGGGCGTTCCTCATCTGCCCGTTGGTTGAGGAGGGGGAGGGAAGGGCGGCCGAGGCGGAGTTCCGTCGCCTTGCCGCGGGGGAGCTTGCTGGCTACACGGTAGGGCTGCTCCACGGCCGGATGGCCCCAGCCGACCAGGCGGCGGTGCTGGAGCGGTTTGCGCAGGGCTCGCTCCAGGCGCTGGTTGCGACAACGGTCGTGGAGGTGGGGATCGACGTCCCGGAGGCGACGGTAGTGGTGGTGGAGGAAGCGGAGCGGTTTGGCCTCTCCCAGCTCCACCAGCTGCGGGGCAGGGTTGGTCGGGGGCGGGAGCGGGGGTGGTGCTTTCTTTTGGTCGAGCGGCCGGCGGCGCTGCCGCGGCTCCAGCCCCTTGCCCAGCTGCGGGACGGCTTTAGGCTCGCCTGGCTGGACCTCAAGGAGCGGGGCCGGGGAGATCTGGTCGGCACCCGCCAGGCCGGCCACCCCCAGCTGGAGGTGGCAAGGCTGCCTGCCGATCGGTCGCTGTTGGTCGCTGCCCGCCGCGTCGCCGCTGGGTTGCTGGAGCGGGACCCCAGCCTCGTCGACCCCTGCCATCGCCCGCTTCGGGAGGCGATTGCAGCGCGGTTTGGCGGGGAGGGGCGGCTGGAGGGGTAGTGCGGGTCGTCGGCGGCCGGTTCCGGGGCCGGGAGCTCAAGGCGCCGCGGGGGCTGCGAACCCGGCCGACGGCTGGGAGGGTACGGGAGGCGGTCTTCAGCCTCCTGGGGGACCTGGAAGGGGAGAGGGTGCTTGACCTCTTCGCCGGCTCCGGAGCGCTTGGGATCGAGGCCCTCTCGAGGGGAGCGGGGGAGGTGGTGTTCGTGGAGCGGGACCCCCAAGCGGTGGCGGCGCTGGCAAGCAACCTCGCCCGCCTTGGGATTGGAAAGGACCAGGGGCGGATCCTGCGCGCCGACGCTCTAGCCGCGTTGCGCAAGGCACGAAACCGCGGTTGGAAGTACGATCTGGTGTTGATCGACCCCCCCTATGCCGAGGGGTGGCGTTGGGAGCAGCCCCTCCGGGAGCTGTTGCCAGCGGTCCTTGCCGGGGACGGTCGAGCGGTGGTCGAGTGCGACCGGCAGGCGCCGCTTACCCTTGGGCGCGATCCGGTCACCGAGCGCCGCTACGGCAACACCCTGATCCGGATCTACCTCAGGGAGGATATGACGGAGATGAAAGAAAGCCGCCACGGAAAGGAAGGGGAGGGGTGATGGCAGGCCGCTCGGTCGCCCTTTGTCCAGGCACCTACGACCCGGTTACAAACGGCCACCTCGACATCATCAGGCGGGCGGCGGCGCTCTGGGACGAGGTGGTGGTAGCGGTCGTCAACCACCCTGTGCGGAAGGGCAGGACGCTTTTTTCCGCCGAGGAGAGGGTTTCCTTTATCAAGGAAGCGCTTGCCGATCTCGATAACGTCAGGGTGGAACGGTTCAGCACCCTTGTTGTCGAGCACGCCCACAAGGTCGGGGCAAAGGCGATCGTGAAGGGGCTGCGGGCGATCTCCGACTTCGAGTACGAGCTGGAGATGAACCAGCTCAACCGCCAGCAGGCACCGGACGTGGAGTCGGTCTACCTGATGGCCTCGCCCCAGTACAGCTTCCTCTCCTCCAGCGGGGTCAAGGAGCTGGCGATCTTTGGTGGCGCGATCGAGAACCTGGTCCCGCCCCGGGTCGCGAAGCGGCTCCGGGAGGAGCTAGCCCGCAACGATGGTGGTCGTGGTGCATAATTTGGGGTTGTGGCGGGTAGCGGTGCGGGGCAGGGCTCCCTATCATGCCGTAGAAAGAAACGGTTGTGGGCCTGCTCCGGAGAAGCCCAGGTGACGGTGGCAAAGTGGACGTTCTTGTACTGATCGACAAGCTTGACGACCTTGTGCACAACGCCCGGCCGGTTCCGCTGACCGACCAGGTCCGGATCGACAAGGAGGAGATCTACGACATCCTCGACCAGATGCGGGCAACGATCCCGGAGGAGATCAAGCAGGCCCGCTGGATCGTCAAAGAGCGGCAGGAGATGCTTGCTGAGGCAAAGCGGGAGGCGGAACGGATCATCAAAGAGGCCCAGGAACGGCAGGCCCAGCTGATCAGCCAGGAGGAGATCACCAAGCAGGCGGAGCGGACCGCTGAAGAAATCATCGAAGAGGCGCGGGCCAAGGAGCGGGAGATCCGGCTGGGCGCTGAGGATTACGCCGACGAAATCCTCAACACGCTGGAGGTCAACCTCTCCAAGTTCATCGCGGCGGTCCAACGGGGAAGGGAACGGCTGCAACGGAAGGACCAACCAGCCGAGGTTCGCTAGCCACCGCGCCAAGGTGAAGAAGGTACCCCTCGACAAAGCCCAGGTGGCAGCGGTCCTGTTGCAGACCGGGATGATCAGGCCCTCCCGGCCCGATAAGCTGCTGCGGGTTGCAGAGGTGATGAGGCGGTGGGGCCCCTCCCTGCCGGCCGGCTACCTGACCAGCGCGATCCGCTACCCGGATCGGCCGGCGGTGATCGACGAACGGGGGGTGCTCACCTTTGCCGAGGTCAACGAGCGGACCAACGCCCTTGCCTTCTCCCTGCAAAAGCGGGGGATCGCCGTCGGCGACAACGTGGCGATCATGTGCCGCAACCACCGCGGGTTCATCGAGGTGACGGTAGCCCTGGCCAAGATCGGCGCGAACGCGATCTACCTGAACACGGAGTTCGGCTCCACAGCGATCGCGGAAGTGCTGGAGCGGGAAGGGGCTAAGGCGCTGGTCTACGACGAAGAGTTCGCCGAGCTGGTGGCGGAGGGGTCGGCCTCCCTGCAGCGGTTTATCGCTTACAACGAACCGGAGACCAAGCCCCAGGACCCGACGGTGGAGGAACTGATCGCCCTCGGCGACCCCTACGAACGGGACCCGCCACCCCGTAACGGCCGGATCGTAATCCTCACCTCCGGGACCACCGGGAAGCCAAAGGGCGCCCTCCGCCAACCACCCCACTCCCTGGAGCCGGCCGCCTCCCTTTATTCCCGGATCCCGCTGCGGGCGTTGGGGACGACGGTGATCGCCGCCCCCCTCTTCCACTCTTGGGGGTTTGCCCACTTCGCCCTTGGCCTGCCCCTCTCCTCGACCTTGGTGCTGCGGCGACGGTTTGACCCAGAGGAGACCCTGAAGGCGGTCGCCCAACACCGCGCCACGGCGTTGATCGTGGTCCCGGTGATGCTCCAGCGCATCCTCGACCTGCCGTCCCGGGTCCGCCGGCGTTACGACACCTCCTCGCTGCGGGTGATCGCCAGCTCCGGCTCGGCGCTGCCTGGGGAGCTTGCGATCAAGGTGATGGACGCCTTTGGCGATGTCCTCTACAACCTCTACGGGTCAACCGAGGTCGCTTGGGTGGCGATCGCAACCCCTGAAGACCTCCGCGCCGCGCCAACCACCGCCGGCAAGCCGCCGCTGGGAACCGTCGTCCGCCTCTACGACGAGCACGGCCGAGAGGTGCCGACCGGCCAGACCGGGAGGATCTTTGCAGCCAACTCCTTCCTCTTCGAGGGCTACACCGACGGTTCCACCAAGGATGTGATCGACGGCTTGGTCAACACCGGCGACGTTGGCCACTTCGACGAGGAGGGCCGGCTGTTCATCGACGGAAGGGACGACGAGATGATCGTCTCCGGCGGGGAGAACGTCTACCCACGGGAGGTCGAGGACCTCCTGGCCGCCCACGAGCAGATCGAGGAGGTGGCGGTGATCGGGGTGCCGGACGAGGAGTTTGGCGCCCGCCTGCGGGCTTACGTCGTCCTCCGGGACGGGGCGAGGCTAAGCGCGGAGGAGATCAAGCATTACGTCCGCCGCCACCTCGCCCGCTACAAGGTCCCGCGGGACGTGATCTTCCTCGACGCCCTGCCGCGGAACGCAACCGGCAAGGTGCTTAAGCGGCTCCTCGACACCACCCCTGAGCCTGCCAGCAGCTAGCGGAGCGCCGGCGGCAGGCCAGCCGCAGGGCGCAGGGTGAGGAGCGGCAGGCGCTAACCTATCCCTTGAAGCACAGATGGCTGGCGAGTTATCCACCTTAGATCTCGCCGCCCTAGGCCTTGCCGGTGGGCAGGTACGGAGCTTTGAGGCGCAGCTAGCGATCGATCCGCTGCGGTTTGGCGGCGAGACCTACACCGTCGAGCCCGACCCCTTTGCAGCGACCGTCGAGGTGGGACGGATGGTTGGTCCCGGCTTCGAGCTGAAGCTGCGGTTTGAGGCAACCCTCGTCGGTCCCTGCGTCCGCTGCCTGAAGGAGGCCCACGTCCACCTCCTGGTCGCCGCCCACGAGCTCCACTCCCCCGGCGCCGGGGAGGAGCTTGACAGCCCTTACGTCACCGGTGGCCTGCTTGACGTGCGGGCCTGGGCGCGGGACGCCTTTGTCCTCTCCCTGCCGACAAAGATCCTGTGCGACCCAGGGTGTAAAGGGCTTTGCCCGGTCTGCGCCGCCGACCTGAACCTGGTTGAGGCGGGTCACCACCACGACCCGCCAACCGACCCGCGGCTTGCCCCTTTGGCGGAGCTCTGGCAGCAGCTGGGCGAAGGCCGCCTCTAGCCCGCCAACGCTCCCTGCCGGTTGCCTTGTTCCACTTGAACTGGCCAAAGGTTTGAGCGGCCCCGGTTGGGCACAAGGAAACGGTCTAGCCGTCCGATCGATCCCTTGTGTCAAGCGACGGAGGGATTGGGATGGCGGGAAGCCAGGCGTGGTTGCAGGGGCGGAAGGTGCGCCGGACGGCAAAGGGGTCGGCTGGGGCACCGTTGGAGCAGCACCCAAACCTCGAGGAGGGCGATCACTTCACCGGCCGCCTCGCGGCCGTTGCGATCCAGAAGGTGCGGGAGGTACGGGGCGAGGAGGGGGTGCGCCAGCTGCTTCGCCGGGCCGGCCTGCGGAAGGGCCGCAAGACCCTTGAAGCGGGGGAGGAGTGGCTTTCCTTCAACGAAGCGATCGCGGTCTTGCAGACCGGCAGCGAGGTCACCGGCGATCCCGCCTTTGCCCGCCACATCGGCGAGCTAGCGATCCCCCGCACCAAGGGTTCGCCGGTCGTCCAGATGCTGCGGGAGTGCGGCTCGGTCGAGGAGGCCTACCGGCGGATCGCAGCCGCGTCGGGGAAGATGAACCGGGTTGCCTTCAGCGAAGCGCGGACCGTCTCGCCGGGCTATGCGGAAATCGTGATCTCCGCCCGGCCCGGCTTCCCGCGGGCAAAGCTCCACTGTGAGTGGTCGAAGGGCCTCCTCACCCAACCCCCGTTGGCCTTCGGCCTGCCGCCGGCGATCGTCGAGCACGAGCAGTGCGCTGCAGAAGGGGCACCTGCCTGCATCTACCGGGTGCTTTGGCAAAGCGGGGAGGCGGCTGGCGGCCGCCTCGGCGAGGTGGAGGCGCTCCGCGAGCAGCTCCAGGCGATGGGGGAGCGGCTGGAGAGCCTCTTTGCCGTCGCCGCCGACCTGATCGGCTGCGACGACCTCGATCTCACCCTTGCTCGGATCACGGAGCGGGCTGCCCGGGAGGTCCGTAACCCCCGCTGCCTGCTTGCCGTCGACCTCGGCTCTGGCCACCACCGGGTCCACCACGTGGGGATGGCGGCGCAGGAGGTAGCGGCGGTGACGGCTCGCCTTGCTGAAGGGATCGACCCGTTGCCCGCCAACTGGGTCGCTGCCCCGGTCCGCTCCCTGCGCCGCCACTACGGCACCCTGCTCTCCCTCTACGAGCGGCCGGAGCTGATCTACCCCCAAGAGCGGCGGCTGCTTGAGGTCTTTGCCGGCTACGCTGCCGCTGCCCTCGACCAAGCCACCGCCCTCGCGCAGGCCCGGGAGCGCCACCGCCAGACCCAGGCCCTGCTTGCCCTCTCCAGGGCTTTGGCGGCTGCAGGCGGGTCCCAGGAGATCGCCGAACGGCTCGCTAGCGCGGTGCCGCTGGTGATCGACTGCGACCTCGTCCAGGTCTTTGTCTGGGAGGAGGAGGTAGGGATGCTGGTCCGGCGGGCCGTTGCCGGCAAGGGAGCGGAGGCGGTCCCTCCCGGAGAGTTCGCGCTCGATCCCCGGCGCAGCCGGCTGTTGCGGGCCCACCTGTTACGGCCCCGCTCGAAACCGATCTACATCGACCAAAAGGGGGGCGAGCCTGGCCTTGTCAGGCTCCTCTTCTCCCTTGGCGCGATCGCCTCGGTGGCGGTGCCGATCGCCACCGACCGCCACCTCCTCGGGGGCCTGGTCGTCTCCGTTTGCTCCGAGCCGGGCCGGCTCCGCCCCTGCCCGGAGCTGGAGGACCGTCTGCTGGGGGTCGTCGCCCAGGCGCGGACCGCCCTCGAGAACGGTCGGCTCCTCGACCAGATCACCCACCAAGCGAGCCACGACTCCCTGACCGGGCTCGTCAACCGTGGCCACTTCAGCGAGGCGTTGGAGCGGGTTGCCGGCGGGAGCGGGGTGGCAACGGTCTTCTTCCTCGACCTCGACTGCTTCAAGGAGATAAACGACCGGTTCGGCCACGCCGCCGGCGACGACCTCCTGCGCCAGGTAGCCGACCGTCTGGTCTCCTCGGTCCGGGACGGGGACCTGGTGGCAAGGTTGGGCGGGGACGAGTTTGCCGTCCTGGTCCACGGGGTTGGGGCCGGCAGCGCTGCCTCTGCCGTCGCCCGCCGGCTGCGGGCCGCCTTCAAGGCCCCGTTTGTGGTCGCAGGCCAGGAGATCGCGGCGAAGGCCTCGATCGGACGGGCGGTGCTAGGCCAGGACGGAGCGGAGGCCCAAGCCCTCCTCCAACGGGCCGACCGGGCGATGTACCGGGACAAGCGGGACCGCAAGCGGGCGGCAGCCGCCGCGCGCAGCTAAGGGCGGTGCGGAGGCACCGCCTCCCCCCGATCCGCTACCCTTGGACGGCCGTGGCCGTACCGAAGCGCAAGCAGACCCACAGCCGAACCGCAAAGCGGCGGTCCCAGCACAAGCCCTCTGCGCCCCGCCTTGCTCCCTGCCCGGGGTGTGGAAGGCTCCGCCTCCCCCACCGGGTCTGCCCCCACTGCGGTACCTACCGGGGTCGGGAGGTCGTTGCGCAAGAAGAGCGGGCCGAGGAGGGTCGCGGCGAGCAGGGCTGAGCCGATCCGGGTCGCTGTAGACGCCAACGGCGCCGACCTCGGCCCAAGGGAGGTCGCCGAGGGGGCGCGGCAGGCAGCGGCGGAGGGGATCGAGGTGGTCGTGTACGGCCCTGCAGCGGCACTCGGTCGGTTGGGGCCGGGCGTCGAGGTCAGGGACAGCCCGGTCTCGATCGCAAAGGTCCCCGACCCCGTGCGGGCGGTGCGGGCCAACCCCGAAGCGTCGATCGTCCAGGCGGCAGCGTCGGTGGGCACCGGGGAGGCCGGGGCTTTGGTCTGCGCTGGAACGACCGGCACCGCCGTCGCTGCAGCCTTCCTGAAGATCGGCCGACTTCCCGGGATCCACAGGCCGGCCCTTGCCGTGCTCCTGCCCCAGCCCCGCTCCAACCGCCGGCTCCTGCTGCTTGACGTCGGCGCCAACGCCGACTGCCGGCCCGAGCACCTCGCCCAGTTCGCCTTGATGGGAGCGGCTTTCAGCCGGGCGGTGCTGGGTGTGGCCAAGCCGGCTGTAGCGCTGCTCTCCAACGGCAGCGAGCCTGAACGGGGCTCCGAGGCGGTGATCGAGGCCCACCGCCGCCTTGCCGCGTTGGCTGGCTCGGGCCGGCTGCCGTTCCGCTTCGCCGGCAACATCGAGGGCCACCGGCTGTTCGCTGGGGAGGTGGACGTAGCGGTGTGCGACGGCTTTGCCGGCAACATCGCCTTGAAGACGGCAGAGGGGGTTGCCGAAGGGCTAGTGAAAGGAATCGGGGACCGTGTGAAGGGAAACCCGATCGCCCTGCTCGGCGGCGTCCTGCTGTGGCCGGCGGTGCGGGGCCTGCGATCGGCGGCCGATCCGGAACGGTCCGGCGGCGCTTACCTCCTTGGCTTGAAGCGACCGGTAGTGGTTGCCCACGGCCGGTTTCGGGCCCGCGGCTTTGCAGCGGCGATCCGGCTTGCTGCCCAAGCTGCAGCCCTCCCCGACCAGATCGCCGCCGAGCTGCAGGCAACCGGTCTAAGCCGGACCGCCATCCGCTCCGGCCGCTAACTTGCATTGGTATGCGCAGCCGCGCCGAAGTCGTCGAGCTGATCCGCAACCACCTCGCCAACGAACTGGAGCTTGATCCTGCCGAGATCGCGGAAACAACCCGGTTTCGGGAGGATCTGGCGATCGACTCCCTCGATCTCCTCGCCCTTGCCCAGGAGCTGGAAGACCGCCTTGGCGTGAAGGTCCCCGAGGACCAGGCTGCCGATCTGAAAACAGTCGGCGACGTCGCCGACTTTGTGATCGCCCAAGCCGGTTGATGGGTACCGCGGTTGAGCGCTCCCAGGGGCGGGGTGAGGGGGACGGAGGGTTGCTACTGGAAGAGCTCCAAGCCGAGCTGCCGGCCGACCTCGCCCGCCAGGTCTTCACCCACGCCTCTTGGACCGAGCGCCGTTCCGACTCCTACGAGCGGCTGGCCTTTCTCGGCGATGCGGTCCTTGCCCTAGCGATCACCGCCCACCTCTACCCCCGCCTCCAAGGGGAGCGGTTTGGCGCCGGCCGGCTCACGAAGATCCGCGCCCAGGCAGTCTCCGGCCCCGCCTGCCATGCTGTCGCCAACCGGCTGGGCCTTCGGGAGCGGCTGGAGGGGGCTGCGCCGGAGGGGTCGGCGGAGGCCGTCCGCGACTCCATTGCCACCCAGCGGGTGCTTGCCTCGGTCCTCGAGGCGTTGATCGGGGCCTGCTTCCTCCAGTTCGGCTACGAGCGGACCGCCGAGGCCGTCGTCGAGGCCTTTGCGCCGGAGATCGATCGGGCCCTTAACCACCCCGTTGACTTCAAGTCGACGCTCCAGGAGCAGCTTGCCCGGGAAGGACAACGAGCCCGCTACGAGCTCCTCAGCGAATCCGGTCCGCCCCACCGGCGGTGGTTTAAGGTCGCGGTGCTGATCGGCGATCGCGTTTACGGCGAAGGGGCAGGGCCGTCTAAAAAGGTCGCCCAGCAGGAGGCGGCCCGCCAGGCGCTGGAACGGCTGGGGTAGGGATGTACCTGAAGCGGATCGCGCTCAGTGGTTTCAAGTCCTTCGCCGAGCGGACGGTGCTTGAGCTCGGCCCCGGCGTCTCGGTGATCGTCGGACCGAACGGCTCCGGCAAGTCGAACATCACCGACGGGATCCTCTGGGCCCTTGGCGAGCAGTCGCCAACGGCGGTCCGATCCCAGGCGATGCAGGACGTGATCTTCTCCGGGGGCGGCTCGATCCCGGCCAAGGGGCGGGCGGAGGTGGAGCTTGTCCTCGACAACGGCGACGGCCGGCTCGAGGTCCCCTTTAGCGAGCTCTCGATCTGCCGCCGCCTGGACCGCAACGGGGAGGGGGAGTACCTTCTCAACGGCAGCCGCTGCACCCTCACCGAGATTCACGAACTGCTCTCCGACACCGGGCTTGGCCGGGAGGCCTACTCCGTGGTCTCCCAGGGGCGGATCGAGACGATCGTCCTTGCTCGGCCAGCGGAGCGGCGGGCGCTGATCGAGGAGGCGGCAGGGCTGGCCAAGTACCGCCGCCGCCGCCAGCGCGCCCAACGGAAGCTTGAGCGCACCGCCGAGAACCTCGCCCGTGCCCTTGACGTCGAGCAAGAGGCGCGGTCCCGCCTCAAGCCGCTGGAGCGGCAGGCCCAAGCGGCGGAGCTCCACCGGCGGCTGAGCCGCCAGATCGTGGAGGGCCGGCTGGTCCTCCTTGGCGACGACCTTTTAGCGGCTCGAGAGGAGGCCGCCTCCTGCCAGCAGGCGGTGGAGGCGGCCCGCCGGGCGCGCGCCGCCCTCGAGGAGGAGCTGGCGGAGGTGCTGCGCAGGCGGGAGGAGGCCGAGCAGGCGCTAGGGGAGCGGGCAAGCCGGCGGGAGCAGGTTGCATCGGCCCATTACGCCCTCCGCTCCGCGCTTGAAGGGGTAAGGGTCCGGCGGGAGCGGCTTGCCGCCCAGCTGCGGGGGTTGGACCGGACCCTTGCTGCGGGAAAGAGCCGGCTTGCCGGCCTCCAAGGAGGGGGCGGGGAGGAGGAGCGGGAGCGGGTGCGGATGCGGATCGCCGCCTTGGAGGCCGAGCTTGCAGAGCTCGAACGCCGAAGGGAAGGGGAGCGGGCGCATCGCCTCCAGGAGCGGGAACGGCGCCGTGGGGAGCTGGAGCGGCAACGGCTTGCCGCGGAACAGGAGCTTGCCAGCGCCCGCGCCGAGCTGGAACGGGCTGAGCGGGCCCTGAAAGCGGAGCGGGAAGGAAACCTTTGGGAGCGTAGCTGGGAGGAGCTGCGGGAGGTCCTGCGGGAGGGGATCGAAGGCCTTGCCGCTTTAGCGGAGGGGGAGCGGGAGCGGGGATTGGAGGAGCTGCTTGGCCGCTGCGAGGGGCTGCTGCGGGCAGCGGTGGAGAGCGCCTTGGGAAGGGTCGGCGGAGCCCAGCGGCTGGTAGGGGCCGCCCAGGCAGCGGTAGGGGAGGCGCGGCGGCGGTTGGCGGAGCTGCAGGCAAGGGAGCGGGAGCTGGCGCAGGCCGGCGAGGAGGAGGAAAAGGGGGGCGAGTTAGCGGTCCGCCTGGCTGCCGTCGGGGCTGAGCTTGGCTCCGAACGGCGGGCGTTGGCGCGGCTGGAGCGGGAGGGCGCAGCCCGCCGCCAGGAGGCCGAGGACCTTGCCAGCCGGCTCTCCCAGCTGGAGGAGGTTGGCCCCCGGCTGGCGGCTGCGGTAGGGGTGTTGGGCACCGTCGAGGAGGCGGCTGAACGGCTCCTTGCCGGCGCTGAGGCCCAGGCAAGGGCGGAACGGGAGGCGGCCGGAGAGCTTGCCTCCGAGCTGCGCCGCTGCGCAGCACGGGAGGCGGAGCTCCAAGGCTTGCTCCGGGAGGCAGCCGACCGGCTGACCAGGGCCGAGCTGGGGTTCCAACGGGCTGCCGAACGGCTCGCTCAACTGGAGCGGGAGGGCGCCGAGCTGGAACGGCTGGGGGAGGGGGCACGGGTGGGGGAACGCCGGCTCGCGGCCGAGGAGCGAGCCGCCCTTGCCGCCAAGGTCGAGCGGCTGCAGCGGCGTAAAGAGGGCCTGGGGCCGGTTAACCCGCTCGCCCAAACCGAATACGACCAAGCCCGGGCCCACGTCGAGGAGCTGGAACGGCAGCGGAGCGACCTGGAAGCTGGGATCAGGGAGCTGAAAGGGGTGATCAAGGAGGCGGAGGGGAAGATCAAAGAGCTGTTTGCCACCACCTTCGCCGAGGTGGCGCGGAACTTCCAGGAGGTGGTCGAGGAGGTCTTCCCCGGCTCCTCCGGCCGCCTGCTCTTAGTCGAGCCCGAGCAGCGGCCGGAGCAGGAGGATGAGGAAGGGGAGCGGGATGAGGGGTTTGGAGGGGTTGAGATCGAGCTCCGTCAGCGGGGGCGCCGGCCAAAGCGTCTCTCCCTCCTCTCCGGAGGGGAGAAGTCGATGACCGCCCTGGCCTTCCTGTTCTCGGTCTTTCTCGCCCGCCCCTCCCCCTTCTACGTCCTTGACGAGGTGGAGGCTGCGCTCGACGACCTCAACTTGGAGCGGTTTGTGCGGTTGCTGCGCCGCTGTGCCAAGGGGGCCCAGTTCATCGTCGTTACCCACCAGCGGCGGACGATGGAGGCAGCCGACTGGCTGTTCGGGGTCTCGATGGGCAGCGACGGGGTCTCAAAGGTGCTTTCCCGACGGATGGCCGAGCAGCCACTGCAGGCCGCTTGAGCGGCTAAGCGGCTTGCCCGCCCCGTCCAGCTAGCATTTAGAAGGTTGACATGGAAGGTTGGGTGATCTGGCTGGTGGTTGCGGTCGCCTTTGGCGTCGGCGAGCTGCACACCGGCGCCCTCTACCTCGCACCCTTTGCGGCCGGAGCGTTGGTCGCTACCCTAGCCAGCGGCCTGGGAGCCCCGTTTGCAGCGGCAGGGGCGCTCTTCCTCGCCGCAACGGTCGGCTTTTTCTTTGCGCTTCGGCCCGTTGCCAGCCGCCACCGGGCGCTGCCGCCGCCAATCCGCACCGGCGCTGCCGCGTTGGTAGGCAGACCGGGGATCGTCCTGGAACGGATCGCTAACCACGAGGGAAGCGGCTGCGTGCGGATCGATGGCGAAGTCTGGACGGCGCGTAGCTTCGATGAGGACGAGGTGATCGAGGAGGGGGAGCGGGTTGAAGTGGTCGCGATCAAAGGGGCGACCGCGCTGGTGGTGAGGTGACCGTGGTCGCCTTGATCGTGATCGGCGTCGTTGTCGTTTTTGGCCTGGTCGTTGCCGCCCGGGCGGTGCGGGTCGTTCCCCAAGCTCGGATCGGGATCGTGGAGCGGTTTGGCCGCTACCACAGGACCCTCGAGCCGGGGCTGGCGTTGGTGGTTCCGTTCGTCGAGCGGGTCAGGCCCTTGGTCGACCTTCGCGAGCAGGTCGTCACCTTTGCCCCCCAATCTGTGATCACAGAAGACAACGTGGTGGTGGCGATCGAGACCGTCATCTACTTCACCGTCACCGACGCCCGCGCCGCAACCTACGAGGTAGCAAACCCCCTCCAAGCGATCGAGCAGCTGACGATGACGACGCTGCGGAACGTGATCGGCGGCCTGACGCTGGAGCAGACCCTTACCTCCCGGGAGAGCGTCAACAACGAGCTCCGTTCCGTCCTCGACGAGGCAACCGGCAAGTGGGGGATCCGGATCAACCGGGTGGAGATCAAGTCGGTCGATCCGCCGCCTGAGATCCGCCAAGCGATGGAGAAGCAGATGCGGGCGGAGCGGGACCGGCGGGCGGCAATCCTTACCGCTGAAGGGGAACGGCAGGCTCAAATCCTCACCGCTGAAGGGGCTAAGCAGGCCCAGATCCTTACCGCTGAAGGGGAGAAGGAGGCTGCCAAGCTGCGGGCGGAAGGGAAGGCGGAGGCGATCGCAACGGTCTTTGAGGCCCTCCACCGCAACCGGCCGACGCCGGAGCTGCTCCGCTACGAATACCTCCAGATGCTTCCCCTCCTCGCCCAGGGGGAAGCAAACAAGGTCTTTGTCGTCCCCTCGGAGTTGACCGAGGCCCTCGACCGGCTCGCGAAAGGGTTTGGCGAGAAGGCAAACGGCTTAGAAAGCCACTAAGCTGGTCAACCAACCTCTGCGCTTAAACGAAGATCCCGATGGCGGTAAAGCTCAGGCTAAGGCGCGTTGGCGCCCATAAAGATCCGATTTGGCGGGTGGTTGTCGCCGACAGCCGCTCCCCTCGGGACGGCCGGGTGATAGAAACGATCGGCCACTACAACCCCCAGCGCAACCCCTCGGTTGTCGAGATCGACCTGGAGCGGGCCCGCCACTGGCTTGCCCGGGGCGCCCAGCCGACGGAGGCGGTGAGCAAGCTGTTGCGGATCTGCGAAGGGAAGGCGACGCCGCCCAAGGAGCGGCCCAAGGCCTCGGCTGCGCCGCCGGAGCCGATCGCAGAGCCAACCGGTGAGGAGCCGCCGGCCGAGGTTGAGGCCGAGGGCGGCGCGGAGCCGGAGGGTGCAGCCCAGGCCGAGGAGGCGGCCGGGCAGGAGCAGTGAGCGCTCCCGTCGCGGCGGCTCGGCAGCTGCTTGAATTCCTGGCCCGCGCCTTGGTCAGCGAACCGGACCGGGTCGAGGTGAAGGAACGGTCCGGACCGGATGGAGAGGTGGTGTTCCGGCTCGCGGTTGCGGAACGGGACGTCGGGAAGGTGATTGGGCGGGCTGGGTGCACGATCCGAGCCGTGCGCAAGGTCGTCTCCGCCGCGGCGCGGGCGCAGGCAAGCGGCTCCCACCAACGGGTGCGGGTCGAGGTCGAGACCGGCCCCTAGCCGGCGTGGAGATCGACGTCTTTACCCTCTTCCCGGAGGCGTTCGGTTGGTTCTGCAGCCAGCGGCACATCCGCAACGCCGTTGGCGCCGGCTTAGAGCTGCAGTTCATCAACTACCGGGACCACACCCCGCTGCCCGGCGGGCGGGTCGATGACGAGCCGTTTGGAGGCGGGGCAGGGATGGTGCTGCGGGTCGACGTCGTCGAAGCCGCCTTGCGCGCCCACTACGGGATCGATCCCGTCGAACTGCCCAGCCGGCGCACGGTGCTGGTGTTGGCTCCAGGAGGGAGGCTGCTGACCGAGGAGGTGGTCGCCGAACTCGCTGGACTCCCAGCCCTGACCCTGCTTTGCGGCCGCTACGAGGGGATCGATCAGCGGGTGATCGACCATTTCGCATCCGGCGAGCTCTCGATCGGCCGTTACGTCCTCGCCGGAGGGGAGCTGCCGGCGATGGTGGTGCTGGACGCCGTGATCAGGCGCCATCCCGGCGCCCTTGGGGACCCCGCCTCAGCGGCCGAGGAGTCCTTTAGCCCTGTGCTTGAAGGCAACCCAGAGTACCCCCACTACACCCGTCCGGCGGAGTGGCGGGGATGGCGGGTGCCGGAGGTCCTGCTCTCCGGCAACCACGCCGAGATCCGGCGGTGGCGGTTGGAGCGGGCTCGGGAACGGGGAGCGCGGTCCGCCCCTGGAAGCTAGGAGCTCCGCTACCATAGGGCTCCTGGCCTCGCGGGAGCGGAAAAGGAAGCAAAGGTGTCTTTAGAGCTGATAGCGGAACTGGAGCGGGAGCAGCTGCGCGCCGTGCCGGCGTTCGCCCCCGGCGACCGGGTGCGGGTCCACTTCCAGGTGGTGGAAGGGAACCGCCGCCGGACCCAGGTGTTCGAGGGGGTTGTGATCAGGCGGCAGGGCCATGGCGTCCGGGAGACCTTTACGGTCCGCAAGCAGTCCTTTGGCGTCGGCGTCGAGCGCACCTTCCCCCTCCACTCCCCGAAGATCGAGAAGATCGAGGTCGCCGCGCGGGGGCGCGTCCGCCGTGCGAAGCTCTACTACCTCCGCGAGCGGGTTGGCAAGCGGGCCCGCGTTCGGGAGCGCCGGGACGGCGTCGGCCAGCCCGGGCAAACGGCGCCGAGCGGGGTCGTCGAGGCCCAGCCTCCCGCGGCACAGACCGGTGTCCCGGCGGAGGGGACTCCCTCCGAGCCCGCTGCCGCTGCCGAGCCGGCTGGCAATCGGGAAGCGGAGGGCTAGAGCGCTGGCTAGCGGGGGCACACCGCCAAGCGACGACCTCCCTGCCGACCAAGGCCGGCCAGCCGGCGTTCCGCTCCCCCCTTTGAGCGCGGAGGCCCGCATTCGCCCCTCCGCTGGGACGATGCCCCCCCACCAGCAGCGACCGGCCCGCAAACCCCGTTCCCGAGGCCGGGGTTTGGTGGAGCTGGTAGCGATCGTTGCAGTCGCCGTTGGGATCGCATTTCTGATCGAGACCTTCATCGTCAAGCCCTACAAGATCCCCTCCGGCTCGATGGAACCGACCCTTGTCCCAGGCCAGCGGGTTCTTGTCTCCAAGATCACCCTTGACTTCGGCAACCCATCGGTTGGGGACATCGTCGTTTTCCACCCCCCAGAAGGGGCGAAGAACGAGCTCTGCGGCCCGATCCCCCACGTCGTCGTGCCGGGCGGAAAGCCGTGCGATACACCGGTCCCGCGAGAGAGCAAGGAAACCTTCATCAAGCGGATCGTCGCCGGCCCTGGGGAAGAACTGTTCGTCTTGGAAGGCCACGTCTACCGGTGCCGACCGACCGGCAGCAAGCCCTGCCCCCGCAGCGCCTTCCACACCCAGCCGGAACCGTATATCAAGCCCTGCCATGGGCAGGGGGAGTGCAACTTTCCTACCCCGATCCGGGTTCCCGCCGGCCACTGGTTCATGATGGGCGACAACCGTGGTGAATCGGACGACTCCCGGTTCTGGGGGCCGGTGCCAACCTCCTGGCTCATCGGCGAAGCCTTTGCCACCTACTGGCCGCCGGACCGGATCGGCACCCTCTAACGGGGCGCTGTTTGCCTTCGACCGGTCCCTGGGGAGGCCCATGGTTGCCGGCGCCGACGAGGTTGGCCGCGGTTGCTTGGCCGGTCCGCTTGTCGCCGCTGCCGTGCTCTTCAGCTACCGACCGCAGCGGCGGGAGTGGGAGCGGCCCCTCGAGGGGTTGGACGACTCGAAGCGGCTCTCCCCGGCCGCCCGCAAGCGGCTGTTCGCTGCGATTCTCGAGGCAGCGGTGCGGGTTTGGGTGGTGGTTGTGCCGGCTGCGGAGATCGACCGGATCGGCCTGCAAGCGGCAAACTTGGTCGCCCTTCGCCGGGCCTTGGAGGGGGCCTGTGAGGGGGTTGATCCGCCGCCGCTGCGGCTTGTCGACGGGTTCAAGCTGCCGGGAGCCCCTTCAGCGCGGCAGCTGCTGGGTGGCGACCGCACCAGCGCTGCCGTTGCGGCGGCGTCGGTCGTTGCAAAGGTGGTGAGAGATCGGCACATGGAGCTTGCCGGCCGCCTTTACCCCGGATGGGGGTTTGAGCGCCACGTCGGCTACCCAACCCCAGGCCACCGGGAGGCGATCGCCCGCCTTGGCCTTTCCCCCCTTCACCGCCGTAGCTTCCGGACCGCCGCCCTGGCGCCAGCAGGGTAGGGCGCCGCCAGCGGTAGGTCTGGTCGGCTGCATAGAGTTGTCCTACGATGCAGCGGCAGCAAGGCACGCACACCGTCCCCAAGGTGCCGGTTGCTTTGACCGTAGCCGGCCTCGACCCAAGCGGTGGCGCGGGGATCGCCGCCGACCTGCGCGCCTTTGCCCGCCGCCGCGTCTACGGCTGTTGCGTGGCTACCGCAATCACCCTCCAGACGACAAAAGGGGTGAGCGGCGTGATACCGCTGCCGGGGCGGGTTGTCGAAGGGCAGCTGTGGGGGGTCTTGGACGACCTGGAACCGGAGGCAGTAAAGGTGGGGATGGTCGCCAACCGCACGGTGGTTGGCGTGCTCGCCAAGGTTTTCAGCCGGCTCCAACCGCCGCTGCCGCTTGTCTTGGACCCGGTGCTTGCCGCCTCTGCCGGCGGTTCCCTAGCGGCGGAGGGGACGGTTGAGGCGGTTGTCGAGCGGCTGATGCCGTTGGCAACTGTAGTCACCCCCAACCTTGGGGAGGCGCGAAGGCTGGCTGTGGCGGTCGCGGGGGAGCGGGCGCGGCGGTGGCCGGCGGAGGAGATCGCTAGCAGGCTCCACGACCTCGGCCCAACGGTGGTGGTGACCGGAATCAGGAAGGGGGAGGAGGTGGTCGACCTCTTCTGCGGGCCTGAGGGGCTGCGCCAGCTGCAGGTCGATGCGGCGTCCCTTGGGGACGGCCACGGCTCCGGCTGCACCTACTCAGCGGCCCTTGCTGCCGGCCTTGCCAAAGGGGAAGGTGTCCTTGCCGCCGCCCGGGCTGCCCAGCGGCTTACCGCAAGGGCGATCGCCAACCGGCTGGCGGTGGGCCGGGGCCAGGGCCCGGTCGATCCCTTCGGCCTTGCCAAACCGTAGCCAGCACTATCCTTTTGGCGATGCAGCTGTTGCGGCTGGAAAGCGGCCATGGGGAGATCCTTCTCGCCGAGGGGGACCCCGAGGTTGCGGAGCAGCGCGCAGCTCTTGTCGCCGAGTTCCGCCGCCAGTTGGAGCTGGGGTTGGCCGCTGTTGTGCCCCTCCCTGCGGCGGCGGGCAGTCGGCGGGCGGAGCTGGTCAAGAGCTTTGAGGAGCTACCCCACGGCACAGAACGGGTGATCTTCATCCCGCCGGCGGTAGGGGGTCGGTAGGGTTGGCTGCAGCGGTGACGGTAGCGGTGGTGTTCCTGCTTGGCCTCGTCTGGCTCCTTTACGGCGACCGCCTGGCCGCTTTGCGGCGGCGCTGGAGACGGGAGGCGCCGGTCCCTGCCTACGACCCCGGAGGGGAACTGCGGGCCCAGCGGCGGGCTGAACGGCTGCTGCGGTCCTGCGTCGATCCGGAAAGCTGGGCGATGTACCGGGAGCTTGGGTTCATCAGGGTTTGGGGCGGCCTTGGCGCTAGCGGCAAAGCGCCGGCGGCGGAGTACGCCTACCTCCTCTACCCGCACAAGCCCCTAGTCGCCTTCCTTCCCCAGACCGGCACCGTGATCGGCGAGTACTGCGTCCGTTTTCCCGGCGGGCGGCAGCGGCCGCTGCCTGCTGCCGACGACCTCCTCGCGAAGTGGCTGTTGCTGCGGGCAGACGAGGAGGGTCTGCTGAACAAGGCCCACGTCCACCTCTTTGGGACCCAGCACGACCCGGCGCGGGTCGAAGCCGACCTCCGCCGGCTGCGAGCTTTCGAGCGCAGCTGGCAGGCCCAGCTCCAGCGGCGCGGCCGCGAAGGTAATGTTCCGGGCGGTGAACCAACCGCCGTTTGACGTCAAGCACCGGAGCCGCGCGCTCACCGAGGGGCCGCAACGGGCACCAGCCCGGGCCTACCTCCACGGAATCGGCTTCACCCGGGCCGATCTCGCGAAGCCGATCGTTGGCGTCGCCCACTCCTTCATCGAGACAATGCCCTGCAACTTCAACAACCGGGTGCTTGCAGCGAAGGTCAAGGAGGGGGTGCGGGAGGGGGAGGGGACGCCGATGGAGCTGAACACAGTTGCGATCTCCGACGGGATCACGATGGGAACCGAGGGGATGAGGGCCTCGCTGGTCTCCCGCGAGCTGATCGCCGACTCGATCGAGCTGGTCGCAAGCGCCCACCGGTTCGATGCTTTGGTTGCGATCAGCGGCTGCGACAAGACGATCCCAGCGACGGTGATGGCGATCGCCCGCCTGGAGATCCCTGCCTTGATGCTTTACGGCGGCTCGATCCGGCCCGGTTTCTTCAAGGGCGAACAGGTAACGATCCAGCAGGTCTTTGAGGCGGTTGGGGCCTTTGCAGCCGGCAAGATCAGCGAAGCGGAGCTCCACGAACTGGAGGAGGCAGCCTCTCCCGGCGTTGGCGCTTGCGGCGGCCAGTTCACCGCCAACACGATGGCGATGGTGTTTGAGGTGATGGGGATCTCCCCTGCCGGCAGCGCGATGGTGCCGGCTGCCGACGGCCGCAAGCTGGAGGTGGCAAAGGCGGCTGGAAGGCAGGTGATGGAGGTGCTGCGCAACGGCCTCCTCCCCAGCCAGCTGATCACCCGAGCGTCGCTGGAAAACGGGATTGCAGCGGTGGCGATGAGCGGGGGCTCGACAAACGCCGTCCTCCACCTCCTGGCAGTGGCAAGGGAGGCAGGGGTAGAGCTCTCGATCGACGACTTCGACCGGATCTCCGAGCGGACCCCCCTGCTGTGCGACCTCCAGCCCGGCGGTCGCTACGTCGCCAGCGACCTCTACGAGGCGGGTGGGGTGCCGCTGGTGCTGAAGCGGATGGCGGAAGCAGGGGTGCTGAACGGGGACTGTCCAACGGTCGATGGCCGGACGATCGGGGAGATCGCTGCCGAAGCGAAGGAGACCCCGGGACAGGCGGTTGTGCGGCCCCTTGACGACCCGCTGGCCCCAACCGGCGGCTTTGCGATCCTCCACGGCAACCTCGCCCCCGAAGGGTGCGTGATTAAGCTCGCCGGCCACGAGCGGCGGTTCCACCAGGGGCCGGCGCGGGTCTTCGAGGGCGAGGAGGCGGCGATGGCTGCCGTTTTGGCGAAGGAGATCGAGGCGGGGGATGTCGTGGTGATAAGGGGCGAGGGGCCAGCGGGGGGGCCGGGGATGCGGGAGATGCTGGCCGTTACCGCAGCCTTGGTTGGGGAGGGGCTTGGCGAGGAGGTAGCGCTGATCACCGACGGGCGGTTCTCCGGCGCTACCCACGGCTTGATGGTTGCCCACATCGCCCCGGAGGCGGCAAAGGGGGGCCCGCTGGGCGGGGTCAAGGACGGGGATCGGATCACGATCGATGTCCCCAACCGCCGTCTGGAGGTCGACCTCTCCGAGGCGGAGCTCGCTGCCCGCCTCGCCAGCTACACCCCACCGCAACGGACAGGCCTGCCGGTGGTGATCGAGAAGTACGCCCGGGTCGTCGGCAGCGCCGCGAAAGGCGCCCTTACCCACTAAGAAGCCGGCTCGGCTTGGGTCCCCGCCAGCTTGGTTGCGTGCTCGACGATCAGCTCGTTCACGACCGTCGGCACCTCGAGCATCGCCACGTGGCCGACGTCGGGGAGGATCACCTTCCGCACGTCCGGTAGTTCGGCGACAAACCGCTCTGCCATCTCCACCGGCAGGACCGGGTCGAGCTCCCCCCAAATCAAAAGCACCGGCGCCTTTACCCCATGGAGCTTTCCGGCGAGGGTGTGAGAAAGCAAGGACTGGAGGGCTGGCATCAGGCCGGGCTTGCCAATGCCCTTGAACTGCTCCGCGGCGAGGAGCGGGTCGAACCGCTCGGGATGGGCAGCCACCGCCTGGAGCAGGACGTTGCGCAGCCGGGGCCGCCGGGCGACCGCCTCAGCGTGGCTGGCGATGTAACGGCCGCCGGCGTCCATTACCGGGTAGAGGAGCTGGAGGAAGCGCAGCCGGTGCTCGCCAAACGGGTACCCGGCAGGGGAGATCAGGGTTACCGCCTTCACCCGCTCTGGCTCTGCAAGGGCGATCTCGCAGGCGATCAACCCGCCCATCGAGTTCCCAACCAGGTGGACCCGGTCCAGCTCAAGGTACTCAAGGAGCCTTCGGGTTACATCGACAAAGGCGGTGATCGAGGTCTCGCCGGCAAGGAGCGGGGAGTCGCCGAACCCCGGGAGGTCGAAGGCAACGGCGCCGTAACGGGGGCCGAGGATCGGGAGCTGTTCCAGCCAGTTCCGCCAACAGCCGCCTAAGCCGTGGATGAACAGGAGCGGCACCGCACCCGGCTCCCCGTCCACGAAGACGGCGTTCACGCGCGCCCGGCCGAGATCGAGGGAGCGGGTATGGCGGGACCAGTCGAACTGCAACCAGGGCCGGCGGTCCATCGCCCCCAACTTTACCGCCTCCGCCTGAAGGGAGCCGGCTGCGGGCGGCGAACCTTCAGGCATGGCTTGCCGCTCCTCTTCCCAGGCCAAGGGCGATCGAGGTGCGGCCGCTAACCCCCAGTGGGAGCCAATCCTCCAAAAGCTGGAGGCTTTCCTTGCTGGCCGTGGCCTGCGCCCGCGGACCCGGCGCGCCTACCTTGGCGACTGCAGGAGGTTCTTGCGTTATATCGGTGCCGCTGGACCGGAGGCCTTTACCGTTCGGACGATCCGCTCCTATCTGGCGTCGGTGGCTGAAGCAGGGGCGTCGCCAGCGACCAGGGCCCGCGCCTTGGCCTCGCTGCGGGCCCTTGGCGAGGTGCTGCGCCGCTACGGCTACCTCCCGGACAACCCGGCTGCCCTTGCCGACACCCCGAAGCGGGGCCGCTCTTTGCCCGAGGTGCCAACGGTGGACCAGGTGGTCGACCTGCTGGAGGGGGTGGACCCCTCCGATCCCCTCCAGCTCCGGGATCGGGCGCTGTTCGAGCTCGCCTACGGTTGCGGGCTGCGGGCAGAGGAGCTGTGCACGGTCCAGCTCTCCGATCTAGATCTGGACGGAGAGGAACTGCGGGTTCAAGGCAAGGGTGGCCGGGTCCGCTACCTGCCCCTTGGCGAGCACGCCCGGCTCTGGCTGGAGCGGTATCTGCGGTTTGGGCGGCCGCAGCTTGTGGGCAAGGGTGGGGATCCAGGGTTCCTCTTCCTCTCCCGCAGCGGCCGCCGGCTGGGCGGAAGCGATGTCCGGCGGCGGCTCGGCGCTGCCCTTGGCAGGCGGGGGGCGGCGGGGCGGTTCACCCCCCACGGGCTGCGCCACGCTTTCGCCACCCACCTCCTTGAACGGGGGGCCGATCTGCGGGCGATCCAGGAGCTGCTTGGCCACGCCTCGATCTCAACTACCCAGGTCTACACCCACACCTCGCTCGCCCAGCTCCAGGAGGTCTATCGCAAGGCCCACCCCCGCGCCTAAACCGGTTCGCAACCGTTGCAACCTGGACTGGATCCGCCGATCAAAAGGCCATAAACTGTTTCGAGAGCAACCATCGATCGCAAACCGTAAAAGGCACGGAGGCCGGAGATCAAGCAAGGAGCGGAGCAACTGGAGACGACAAACGTCAAAGCAATCGAGCTCAAGGAGCTCTGGCGGCGTTACAAGGAGCATCGGGACCGCCAAGCTCGGGAGCGGCTGGTGGTTGCTTACTCCCCCCTTGTCAAGTACGTGGCCGGCCGGATCGCTGCCTCCCTGCCTCCCCACGTCGATGAAGCCGACCTGATCTCGTACGGCTTGGGCGGCTTGATCTCGGCGATCGAACGGTACGACCCACGGCGGGAGATCAAGTTCGAGACCTACGCGATCACCCGGATCAAGGGGGCGATCATCGATGAGTTGCGGTCGATGGACTGGGTGCCCCGCTCCGTTCGCAACAGGGCCCGAGAGATCGAGCAGGCAAACGCCCGGCTTGAGAACCGGCTCCAGCGGGCGCCAACCGACGAGGAGCTTGCCGCCGAGCTGAAGATGACCGTCGAGGAGCTGCAGGAGAGCCTGCTTACGATCTCCCACACCTCGGTTGCCGCGCTCGACGAGCTTTGGACCGTTTCCGATACCAGCGGCGACCAGGTCTCCCTCCTCGACACCCTAGAGGACCCCTCCGCTCCCGACCCGGCAAAGGCCCTCGACCTTGGCGACCTCAAGGATCGGATGGCGGAGGCGATCTCCCGCCTTCCCGAGCGGGAGAAGTTGGTGATCGGCCTTTACTACTACGAGAACCTCACCCTGAGGGAGATCGGGGAGGTGCTTGGCGTCACTGAGTCCCGGGTCTCCCAGCTCCATACCAAAGCGGTCCTGCGACTCCGCTCCCGCCTGCAGGCCGACCAGTTCGACTGAAAGCAGATGGCAACCCCGCCCCAACAGATCCGAAACGTCGCGATCGTTGGGGCGCGAGGGAGCGGCAAGACCACCCTCTTTGAGGCCCTCCTTTACGAGGCCGGGGTCCTCCAGCGGATGGGGACGGTGGAGGAGGGGACGACCTTCTCCGACAGCGAACCGGAGGAGCGGGCGCGAAAGCTCTCCCTCTCCACCGCCCTGGTCACCCTCCCTTGGCAGGACCACCTCCTAAACCTCCTTGATACCCCAGGGGAGCCGAGCTTTATCGCCGACGCCCTTGCTGCCCTTGCCGTCTGCGAGGCAGCGATCCTGGTTGTCAACGGCCAGGTCGGGGTAGAGGTTCAGACCGTGCGCCTCTGGGAGCGCTGCCGGGAGCTTGGGCTGGCGACGCTGCTGTTCGTGAACATGTTGGATCGCGAGGAGGCGGACTTTTTCGCGGTGCTAGAAGCCCTGAAGGAGGCGTTCGGACCCCACCTCGTCGCAACGGAGCTCCCGCTCCGCGATGGGGGCGCGCTGGCTGGGGTGATCGACCTGATCGATATGCGGGCCTTCCGCCACCTCAGCCCAGAGCGTGGTCGGGTTGCCGAGGAGGAGATCCCTCCCGACCAGCTGGAGCTGGCCCAGCAGCAACGGGAGCGGCTGATGGACGAGGTAGCGGAGCTTTCCGATGCGCTGATGGAACGGTATCTGGAGGGGGAGGAGATCGACCATCGGGAGGTCGTTGCAGCGCTTGAGGAGGGAACCAACCGGGGCACCCTTTTTCCCTGCGTCTGTGGGGCGGCAGCGCAGAACCTCGGCACCGCCCGCCTCCTCCAGGCGATCGTCGAGGACCTCCCCTCACCAGTTGAACATCCGCTTGGCGGTCTGGGCGGAGGGGACGCCGCTGCCTTTGTCTTCAAGACCCGCGCCGACCCTTACGCCGGCCGCGTCAACCTGCTGCGGGTCTTTAGCGGGAAGGTCCGTCACGACAGCCACCTCTTCAACCCTAGGGCAGCGGCTCGGGAGCGGATCGGCCAGCTGGTGCAGTACGTCGGTAAGGAGGTGGTCCACGTCGACGAGCTAGGGGAGGGGGAGATGGGGGCGGTCGCAAAGCTGAAGGAGACCCGGGGCGGCGACTGGTTGATCGCGGGGGAGGGGGAGCCACCGCCGCTGGCGCTGCGGTTGCCAAAGCCGGCGATGGCCTTTGCCTGCCGGCCAAAGGGGCACGCCGACGAGGAGAAGATGCTCTCGGCACTGAAGCGGATCCAGGAGGAGGATCCAGCGATCGACCTCTACCGGGATCCCCAAACCGGAGAGCAGATCGTCGCTGGCCTCTCCCAGCTCCAGGTGGAAGTCCTCGTCGAACGGCTTGCCAGGCGGTTTGGGGTAGAGGTCGAGCTCGCTCCGCCCCTCGTCCCCTACCGGGAGACGATCCGCCGGCCGGCCTCTGGCCACGGCCGCCACAAGAAGCAGACCGGGGGCCGGGGCCAGTTCGGCGATTGCCGGATCGAGATCGAACCGATCCCGGTGGAGCAACAGCTGGAGTTTGTCGACGAAATCAAGGGTGGCGTGATCCCCGGCCAGTTCATCCCGGGAGTGGAAAAGGGGGTGCGGGAGGCGATGGCAAGTGGGATCCTGGCCGGCTATCCCGTGACCGGGATCAAGGTCCGCCTGGTCGACGGCGCCCACCATCCGGTCGACTCCTCGGAGCTTGCCTTCAAGATCGCCGGCTCCCTTGCCTTGAAGGAGGCGTTGCGGGCGGCCGATCCGGTGCTCCTAGAGCCGGTGATGCTGCTTACCGCCTACGTTCCCGAGGAGTGTGTTGGGGACGTCCTTGGCGACCTCAACGCCCGCCGGGGCAGGCCCCAGGGGATGGAGCCGCGAGGCCGGCTCGTCCAGATCAAGGCGGAGGTTCCCCTCGCCGAGGTCCTTAGCTACGGCAACGACCTGCGGGGGATCACCGGCGGCCGCGGGGACTACACCTTGGAGCTGTTGCGCTACGAGCCGGTCCCCGAACCGGTTGCTGCCCGCCTCCTCAGCCAACGGCGCGGCGACGCCCAGGTGGCGGCTTAGAAGCGGGCGCCGGGAGGGCTGGGGCGGCTAGGCTGATGGCGCAACGATGCCCCGTGGCCGGACCGTAACACCGCTGTCCCAGGTAGTTAGCTGCGATCTATGTGGCCGCAGCCTGCTCCCTGGGGAGCGGGTCTACGACCTCTGGGAGCGGGACCAACAGCGGACGGTCTGCGAGCTCTGCCTGGACCGGGCCCGGGAGATCGGCTGGGAGGAGGGGGAGGAGCGACCGCGCCCGCCAGCCGAGGGCCGGGAAGGGGGGGCGCGGCGGTTGCGGCTGCGGCTTGGAGGGTTGCGCCGGGCGCGGGAGCGATCTGAGGACCCCCTGCCGGCGCAACCGGCTGGAGCGCCGCCGGCCGAAGAGCTGCCGACGGAGGAGCGGGCTTTGCCCGCTGCCGAGGCTGCCCTTGCGCTGTTTAACCAAAGCGAGGGGGTAGCGAGGCTGAAGGCTGTCGCGCGATCCCTAGGCGAGCCGGTGATCACCCTGTTTCCGCTGGCTGGAGCCGATGGGGCGTTTGGCCTGACCGCGGCGTGGGAGATCTGCTGGTACCGGTACCGGATCGATTTGGCGGCGGGGAGCTTGGAGGCGGAGCTCCTTGCATGGGGCGAGGACCCGGAGCAGCTTCCAGCTGCAGAGCTGGTCGGCAACTGCCGGTTGGATCCGCGGCGTGGGGTGGTGTTGGCAGGTGGGGTAAGAGGGGGCAGGGAGGGGTAGGGGCGAGGGGTCTGCGCGGCTGGGCCTTGGTTCTCGCCGCCGTCCCAGCCCGTTTGCGGCAGCCCAACCCGTTGGAGCCGGCAAGGCGGAAGCGGTGGCGGACCTCCCCGTCGTCCTGGCCCCGTAGCTGAGCCCGGGCGGAGTTTCGGCTCTCCGTCGCCGGCGAAACCGCTCTTGTTTGGTCGGTGTAAGCGGCGGCAGTGAGGGGAGGCCGTTGGAACCAGCCACCTCGCTCTTTGATCGCGAAAGGGTGGCGGCCGCCCTCAAGCGAGGCTGGCCTGGGTTCAGGAGGATCGTCCCCTACCAAAGGGTGCCTCCTCCACCTCCAGGCGCCTGAAGCCCATCGGCTCCCCTGCCAGGCAGCGTTTGGTGGGCTTGGTTTGCCAGGCACCGGGTTGGTCTGGGGGCCCGTTCCCGGACGGGGCCGTTGGCGGTACCGGCGGTGCACGTCCGGAGCTACCCGAGCGACCCCGCTGCCCAGATCTGCTTAGGGCAGGGGTGAGCCAGGCGCAGGCTCTACAAGGCCTGCGGCGTAGCGAGCAAGCCGGCTGCGGAAGAGGGTCGGTTTGGAGGGGTTGCAGCAGGGCCTTGCAACGACCGCTCCCGTGAGGGACTATCCGAGCGAAAGGTGAGGCGGGGGTGCAGGTGAACGGAATCGCAAGGACGTTTT
>Ga0167615_1000029_pt1 | contig 55182 bp, 51 predicted proteins | sample BED_Mat_host_9_1_FD_111800 | JGI IMG/M metagenome (GOLD analysis project Ga0167615, IMG submission 111800) | Extremophilic microbial mat communities from Yellowstone National Park, USA - BED_Mat_host_9_15 (v2) (version 2) | ecosystem: Environmental > Aquatic > Thermal springs > Hot (42-90C) >... | reverse complement strand
GTTAGCGGATGTATGGCTTTGCGGCTTCAAGCACCTGGCTCTTTGACTTCGGTTCGTCGAATGCCCCGGTCGGGGTCGGTGACTTTCCGATCAGGAGGTTGATCGCTGCAGCGTGCCGCGCCTCTACCTGGACAATCGAACCTGCAGCAGCAAGGACAGGCTTTTCGGTGATCATCGGCGCGGCGCCGTTGTAGGCACCTACCCCGAGATTCTCAAACGTCGAGGCGAGCTGCAGGAAGCTCTGTTCGTTGCTCACGGGGAAGGTGAAGGTGGGCTTGGCGACGGGGGTGCCGCCAAGTTCCTTGATGGTCTTGGTGATCGCTTCAACGTGGTCCTGCTCCTGTTCCCCAAACTGTTTGGCGTAGGACCGGGCTTGCGAGCCAAGGGAAAGTTCGGCTGCTTTTACGTTGTAGAAGTCGCTCTCCAGGTACTCGAGGGTGAGCGCGAAGTTGAGGATTTCCACATCGGTCATCGACCCCGCTGCAATCGCTTCGCTGACGAATGGCGCTACTGCCCCCAAGCCAGAGATCCCGGCTGTTGCAATCGCTGCTCTCAGCAGAAACGCAGAGCGGGTCAGACCACCAACTTCGGTTGCCGCAAGCAGGTCGCCTATGTTTCCTGTGTCAGTCTGCATTGCTGTTCCTTTCTGCATTTCGTTTCAGTGTTAGCTAGGAGAGAAACGGCTTGACGGCGGCAAGCACGGTTTCCACGTTGGCCGGCTTTGCAAATGCGCCGTCAGGGGTGATCGGCTTGTTGACAACCGTGCCAAGGACCGCGGCGTGGCGGCCCTCGACGGAGTGGATCGAGAGAGCTGCAGCAAGGACCTCCTTGCTTTCGATCCGGGGAGCCTGGCCAAGGTAGGCGGAGGCACCAAGGTTCTCGACCGTGTAGGCAAGCATCGCAACCTGGTTTGGGTTTTCAAGCGGGAAGTGGGCTTGCGGTTCCTTAGCGGGGGTCCCACCGGCCCTACTCACCGCCGCCGTAAGCGCCCTGACGTGCTCGGCCTCCTCTTCGGCGAACTGCTTCACAAGGTCACCTACCTTGCCGCTGAAGAAGTTGTGTTCGACCACTTCCCGGTAGAACTTCGCCTCCAGATACTCGAGCGTGAGGGCGTAGTTCATGATCCCGATATCACCGGGGCCGAACTGGGCGGTTTCGTCTGATACCGGGGTGGTGGTCGGTGGAGCCGCCTTTTTCTTCTTAGAACTGCCGCAGGCGGCAACGACAAACGCGCTGAAGCTTGCCGCAGAGGCTGCGCCGGCCATCTTCAAGAACCGCTTGCGCTCGACCGGATCGTTAGCAAGCTCCAATACGGCGCTGCGATTGCCCTGCTCTGTTTCCTGTTGGTAACGGTCGCCTTCCATGTTCAAGCTCCTCGTCGTGATCTATGCAGTAAGAGGGCGGTCACTTTGGCCGCACACCATCCTTATCTGGGCGGTAATACGGCCCCGGAGCAGGGTTGGATCAACATCGTTGGACGGAGGGGCCGCGCGCCTACCGCCGCGGGAGCAGGCGAGATGAGCCGTTATCTTCGCGTTGCAAAGAGCAACGTGTAGGTGGCTCCGAGGTTGGGTCTTCCTGGGATCCCCAATGCCACACCAACGCCCACGACCCGGAACCGGCGCTCGAGGAGCAGCTTGCGGTGGGGCGCGGAGCGCATTAGGGCGGCGACGATCTGCTGCGGGGTAGCCGCCCTCCCGGTTCCAAAGGCGATGTCCTCTCCGGCGGCGAGCCGAGCGGACCGAGGCCCAGATGAGCGAAGCTGGGCGAGCAGAGCCTCTCCACCGGCTGAAGAGGAACCGAAAAACCCGCGGCGGACCATTTCCGCGGAGTGGAGGACCGCAATGCGGTGGGTGGTGCGGGTCTGGCGCAGCGGTGGAACGCCGTGTGTTGCCCGGACCTCAGCGATTAGGCACCGGGTTGCCCTAGCGAGCCTATTGAGGTTGTGCTGTGTCGGCAGCAAGGTGGCGCCCCTGCAGCCGGTTGCCGCCGTTGCGGGACCTGAAAAGGCAAGGAGGAGAAGACCGACCGCTGCAGCGCAACGCCCTCGCATCTGGGTGGGGAGCCTACAGGTTCGGGGGAGAAACTCGGTAAAAGGCCACGGCGTCGGGCCGCTGTTAGGATGCTGAAGCCGATGCAGGGACCGGCGACCACGGGGCACTTCGCGAGGCGACAGCTTGGTGCAATCTTCGTCGGCGGGGCCTGCGGGGCACTGCTGCGCATCGCGTTGCTGATGGAGCTGCCGGTTGGGAAGGGCGACTTTCCTTCGACCGTGTTAGGGATCAACGTCGGCGGCACCCTCCTGCTCACTTATCTCGTGACCCGCCTAGAGGAGCGGCTTCCACCAAACGCCTACCTCCGTCCTGCCCTTGCGACCGGCTTCTGCGGCGCATTTACAACCTTTTCCACCCTCGAGGCAGGCGTCGCTGGCTTGGCGGAAGGCGGGCACGCTTCCCTAGCGGTCCTTTACGCCGCCGGTTCGCTCCTGGGAGGCGCGGTTGCTGCCTGGCTGGGGACGGCCCTTGCTCGCAGAACGAGGCTTCTGCTTTGAGCCCCTACCTCTGGGTAGCGGCCGCGGTCCTTGGAGGGGCCGGGGCTTGCGCGAGGTTTCTACTTGATCGGAGCGTTTCCAGCGCCGTAGGCGGCCGGCTCCCCCTGGGCACGATGGCGGTGAACCTAAGCGGGGCATTTCTCCTCGGCCTCGTGGTTGGGGTGGAAGGGGGCAAGGACTGGGAACTGCTCGCCGGTACCGCCCTGCTGGGAGCCTTCACCACCTTCTCGACCTGGTTTTTCGAGAGCCACCGGCTTGCCGAGCAGGGGAACCTCTGGCCCGCGGTCCTCAACCTGGTGATTAGCCTCCTTTTAGGGCTGGGACTGTTCAAGGTCGGTCGTCTCTTAGGTGGGATGGTTTGATGGGCTTGCCTCAGACCGAGCCGGCGGCGCGCCGGCGGTTGCGCGCCCTGACCGTTTACCTGCGCGAACGCGCCTCCTGCGGCCGTCGTTTGGCCGCCGAGGGGCTCCTGGAACGGGCAGCAGCCCACGGGGTCGAGCGGGCGGTCCTCCTGCGTGGTGTAGAGGGGTACGGCCACCACGGGCTGGAGACCGACCGGCTCCTTTCCCTTTCCGAAGACCTGCCGCTGGTTTTTCTGGCCGTCGATGGGGAGGAGCGGGTGGCTGCCCTGCTGAAGGCTCCGGAGCTGGCTTCCTGCGGCCTGGCGACGGTCGAGCAGATCGCGGAAACCGCCGCTGAGCAGCAAGGGGAGCAGCTGAAGCTGACGGTCTGGTTGCCCCGCTACGGAGCCACGGGCAGCCGTCCTCCCGCAGTCGCTGCGCTGCGGCTGCTGCGCGACGCCGGTGCGAGGACCGGGATGGGGTTTCTAGGGGTAGATGGGGTGATCGAAGGGTCGCGGCGGCGAGCCCGCTTGATCGGCCGCAACCGGCAGGTGCCTGGGCTTGTCGTTGGGGTTGGGGAGCGGAAGGTGATTCTCGCCGCCCAAGACCGTCTGAACAGGGAGCTTGCGCCGTATGGATCCACCCTAGAGCGGGTGAGCGGTCTGGCGGAGCCCGATCAGGCCGTTTTGCTCCCGGAAGGTAGGGGAGATCACTGGAAGATCAGCCTTTACCTGCCGGCGGGGAGCGGTGAGCGCCACCGGCCGCTCTACCTTTCAGCGCTCGAGCGGCTCCGGGAACTAGGGGCGCCGGGAGCGACGGTCCTGCGCGGGACCTTCGGTTTTTTCAAGGGGCAGAGGCTCGAGGGCGAAAGGCTGTTGCGGCTGCGCAGGGAAACTCCCTACCTGGTGACCGCCATCCTGCCGCCGGAGCTGGGACCGAAGGCGGTCGAGAGGCTTGGCGAGCTCCCAGGTGAAGAGCGGGTCCTTACCGTCGAGCGGGTCCCCGCCTACCTGCCGTTGGCAAACGGCGAAAGGCGGTAGAAAGTAAGGACGAGTTGGAACCGATCTTTCCTCCCCCGTCAGCAAGGCTTGCCGATCAGGGGGAGTTCCCTGCGCTTGCAGCGATGCTGGCGCGGGCATTCTTCGACGACCCGGTCTCAACCTGGTCCTGCCCGCCGGACGGGCTTAGAGGGCCGATGCTGGAGCGGTTCTTTTTCCTGCGGCTGCAGCAGGTAGCCCGTAAGGGGGAGGTCTGGGTAGCGGGGGAGGGGAGGAGCGCTGCGCTTTGGCACGGTCCTGAGCAGTGGCGAACTACGGTCAAGGAGGACCTCGAACTTGCCACGGTCCAGCTCCATCCCCGTCTGGTCTGGCGGCTGCCGTTGGTGGCATGGGGTCTGCTTGGCATCGAGCGCGCCCACCCCCACCGCCCAAGCCACTGGTACCTCTCCGTCTTGGGAACGGAGCCAGCAGAGCAAGGCAAAGGACTTGGATCGGCCGCCTTGCGTCCCGTACTCGAGCGGTGCGACAGGGATGGGATAGGCGCCTACTTAGAGTCCTCCAAGGAGGCGAACATTCCCTTCTACGCGCGCCAAGGTTTCAGGGTTGTGGACAAGCTCAAGCTCCCCTGGGGTCCAGAGGTCTACCCGATGTGGCGGGATCCGCGGTAGGGCTTGCGAAGCCGTTCTGGGTTTGCCAAGATAGGGAGGGATGAGGCTTTTCGTCTGCTACGGCACCTGGCGCGCAGCTCCCAGACCGGGAGGCCATCCCTGCGGTCGAGCCTATTGGGCGTTGAAGGAAGCCGGGTACGAGCCCGAAGTGGTCAAGAGCTACGGCCTCGGGATCCTGCCGAAGATCTTCAACCTAACAAGCGGCCGGCGGGAAGTAGAAAAGCTGACCGGCAATCGGTTTGTGCCGACCCTGGTGCTGGATGACGGCACGGTAATCGATGGCTCTGAGGAGATCGTCCGCTGGGCCCAGGAACACCCGGCGGCGGCCAAGGAGCAAGCGTCGGCTGGAGCCTGAACGGCCGCTCTCGCTAGACTCAAAGCTGCCTGGTGAGCGTAGCTCAGTTGGTAGAGCTCCTGGTTGTGGTCCAGGCGGTCATGGGTTCGAGTCCCATCGCTCACCCCTCCGTGCCCGGTGAGAACCGGCTTTTTTGATGGCGTCGCCAAGGTGCGAGAGGCCCGCTGACAGGAAACTGCACGTGCCCTAAACGGAACGGGTGGGAGAGGTCGGTTACCCGGGCCGACGCCAGCGGGCGGTTGAGCGCGGTTCGTCTAGATAGCAGGTGTGTTTTCCAGAGCCTTGGCGGGAGCGTCCGCGATGGGTTTGCTGGGGCGGTGCTGGCTGCCCCTTTGAAGCTCGCGCTCAGTCGCTTGCAAGGAGGAGGGTGACGGCGTAATCCCGATTGCTCAGTCGTCGAACTCGGCTGGCCGCTTTTGGAGAAAGGCCTCAACCGCCTCCGGCATCGCTTTTCCGAAGGTCGCCATGATCTGCTGGCGGTCCTCGTACTCGACCGCTGCCTGCAGGGAGGAGATCTCGAGGGCGGTCCACATTCCTTGCTTGGTGAGGCGAACTCCCCAAGGAGCAAGGGAGGCGATCTGGCTGGCGGCTGTAAAGGACCGCTCCAGCAGCTGCTCTCCCTCCACCACCTCGGCGACGAGCCCGATCCGGGCTGCCTCTTCGGCGTCAAACCGCCTTCCCGTGAGCATCAGCTCATGCGCCCGGCTCGCACCGACCAGCCTAGGCAGAAGCCAGCTTGTGCCCATATCGCAGTTGGAGAGGCCGATGTTGATGAAGGCGACCCTGAACACCGCCTCCTTGGCTGCGAAACGGATGTCCGAGCCTAGGGCTAGTGCCAGCCCAAACCCCGCGGCTGGGCCGTTGACAGCTGCGATCACAGGCTGAGGCAGGTGCCGGAGCTTGAGGATCAACCGGGACATGTGCTCCTGGTTGGCGAGCCGGTCCCTGGGCGCATCGTCCCCCCTGTTTTCAGGGGCGGCGCCGTAGCCGCGGAGGTCGACGCCGGCACAGAAGCCCCGGCCGGCGCCGGTGAGGACGACCGCCCTTACGCCGCGGTCTCGGCCGATCTCGTCAAGGGCTTGGTGGAGCCGTTCGATCAGCTCGGCGTTTGCGGCGTTCAGTGCATCCGGCCGGTTCAAGGTGATCAGCCTTACCTTTGGCCGCGGTTCCTCAAGCAGCAACACCTCGCCCATCGCGCGAATCGTAGCGATGGGATATCGGTGGGGTTTTGCGCCCCGTTTCCAGCCGTACTTCCTCCCCGCCTGCATCAGGCGGTCCACCTGAGCTCGGTCTCTCCAGTGGTTCAACAGACCGAAGCGGTTCTGTTCGGAGAGCCGCGCCCCGCGCAGAGGCTTGCAACTCGTAACGAAACCCGGTATCTTCGGAGAACGTGTTCTGTGCAACTAAGAACATGGGAGAGTGGGAGAGAGATGGGTTGGCTTCTGGCGGCGGCCCGGCGCTGAGCGGGGAGGCCCAAGCCGCCGTTGAATACAGAGGCGGCAACCTCCAGATCGTCGCCGGGGCGGGTACCGGCAAGACCGAGGTTGTTGCCCAGCGAGTTGCTGCGCTTCTAGCCGAGGGGGTCTCCCCTGGGTCGATCGTCGCCTTCACCTTCACGGAGAAGGCGGCGAACGAGCTTAAGGGTCGTATCGAGTTGAGGGTCCAGGAACGTCTCGGCGCGGCCGCGGCGGATCGCTTGACCAGGCTTTTCGTCGGCACGATCCACGGATACTGCCTCCGGCTGCTCCAGGAAGAGGTTCCTGGCTACGACGTCTACGAAGTGCTCGATGACCACGGGGTCGCGGCTTTGCTATCCCGGGAGGCATACAAACTCGAGCTCCGGGATCTTGATGAAAAAAAACGGCTCTACGCTGCGATCAAACGTTTCCTCCGCAACCTCCAGGTAGTCGAGTGCGAGCTCCTCGACCCGGAGGTAATATCGCCCCCCTTTGGCAACAAACTGCGCTCCTACATCGAGACCTTGGATCGGTACAGGGTGTTGCCCTACGGGCAGCTGATCGTCAGGGCGGTCAAGGCGCTGGAGGGGGAGGAGCTGAGAACGCGTATCCATAAGAGGCTTCGCCATCTGATCGTCGACGAGTACCAAGACGTCAACAAGGCCCAGGTCGAGCTAATCAAGCGGCTAAAAGGTCCCGAAGTAGATCTTTGCGTCGTCGGCGACGACCAACAAGCCATCTATCAGTGGCGCGGTTCAGATGCCAACTTCATCATCGAATTCAGCAAAGAGTTTGCCCCAGTCAAGACATTCCACCTTTTGACCAACCGGCGCAGCCGCCCCTGCCTCGTCGATCTCGCAAACGGGTTCGCGGAGGCAATCCCCGAAAGGATCGAGAAGCGGCTGAACCCTGCACGCCCTGACAGCGATGGGCAGGAGGTTTGCCTCTGGCGGGCTGGAACGGAGGCTGAGGAGGCGGAACGGATCGCTGAGCTGATTGCTGAGCTCCACGAACAGAGGCAGATCCGCTATCGGGAAATCGCGATCCTCGTGCGGGGTAAGGTAGCGTTTCAGGAGCTCCGCAAGCAGCTATCTAAAAAGCGGATACCGGTCCAGGTAGCCGGGCGGACGGGGCTTTTCGAGGAAGATGAGGCGGTTTTGCTGGGAAAGACGGTTGCCTGGGTTGCCGGCGTTAAGTGGCCCGAGCAGTCCGGCCGGCGGCGCAAGGTCAAAAAGGGGGAGCTTGTCGAGGAGTACGCCGAGCTCTTTGACCTCCAAGGCGCTGAAAAGGAGCGGCTCGCCGGTTTCCTCGACGGGTGGAAAGCAGAGGTTAGGGGTAATCTGCGTCCCCCAGACCTGCTCGAGGACTACTACGAGCTGCTCGAGCGACTGGAAGTAAAAAAGTGGGACCCAACGGACGAGTTCCTCGTTGGGCGGCTTGGAACCTTAGCCCGGTTCTCGGCGCTCCTAAAGGATTTCGAGTCGGTTTGGCGCCGAGCTTGGACGGACCCGGACGCGTCCGGGAAGCAGCGTGGCCGCAAGGCAGAGACCTATCGCCTTTACAAGGATCTCGCCTCCTACATCATTAACTACGCAAGCGGCGCCTACGAGGGATTCGATGGGGTGGCCGAAGAGAGGATAGAAGCGGTTGCGCTGATGACCGTCCACCGGGCCAAGGGGCTGGAGTGGCCCGTGGTCTTCCTCCCCTCGCTTACCAAGAAACGCTTTGCTCCCAAGAACGGCGAGGAGGAGTGGCTGGTACCGCCAGAGCTGTTCAATGCCAAGCGCTACGAAGGCGGCGATGCCGATGAGCGCCGGCTGTTCTACGTCGCGATCACCCGTGCCCGGGATTGGCTCTCGCTTTCCTGCCACAAGCAGGTGACAAAGAGGCGCGTCAAACCAAGCCCTTACTTCGAAGAGATCGCCTCCATCGTGGGGGAAAGCAAACCGATCGTTTCCCTATCCATTGAACAGGTGGCTGCGCAGGAAGGAAAGCAGCTAGTCTCCTATAGCGCCCTGGCGCTCTTCCTCGAGTGTCCGTTCGCTTTCCGCTTCCGAGAGCATCTTGGTTTTCAGCCTCGGTTCGCGACCGAGCTCGGTTACGGGAGAGCGGTTCACGCTGTGCTGCGGGCCCTTGCCGACCGGGTAAGGGAATCGGGACAGCTACCGAGCGAAGACGATCTGGAAAGGCTGGTGCAAGATCGCTTTTACCTCCCCTACGCGGCTGGGCCAGAATACCGGACGCTCTTGGAGACCGCAAAGCGACTTATAAAAGAGTACTGCGAAAGCTACAGTGACGATCTCTACCGAGCTTGGGACGTGGATCGGCCGTTTGAACTGCGGCTAGACAGTATTACCGTCACCGGGACGGCCGACGTGATCGTTGATCAGGGAGATGGTGCGGCCGAGAAGCTAGCGATCCTTGACTACAAGACCTCGACCAACAGCACCGTTGACTATCACCTTCAGCTGCAGGTTTACGCGAGCGCCGCAAAAAGGGAGGGGTTGGAGGTCAGCGAAGCGATCCTGCACGATCTCAAGGAAGCCAAGCGGGTGCGAGTTCCGATCGACGACCGGAGCCTCGAGCAGGCAGAGCAGCGAGCAAAGGACGCTGCGGATCAGATCCGACGTAGGTGGTTCAAGCCTCGTCCAGCGCTGAGCCGTTGTAAGCGCTGCGAGGTGCGTACGCTCTGCAGCGACGCGGAGCATTAGGGCCGATCCGCAACGCCGCTAGCGGCTGCAGGATTTGCCGTAAGGTCTTGATCTACAGCCAGCACGCCGCTTTGGTTCCTCCGGGTGAGGAGACGGACGAGCGGCCAGCGCTGGTTTGATCACCTGGCCTGCACAGTCTCTGCCTAGCCGCGTTGCCCGCTTGCGCCGCTGCATAAGGCCCTTGCCCGTGCAGCCGCACCGCTTCGACAGCTCGCTAAGCTCCGGCTTGTGGCCTACGTCCCCTCCCAAGAGATCCTCGAGCGGTACGCCAAGGTCCTGATCGACTTCGCCTTGGGAGGCGGCAAGGGTGTGCGCAAGGGGGAGGTGGTGAGGATCGTTGCCCCGGAGTGCGCAAAGCCCCTCTACGTCGAGCTCCACCGCGCGGTCTGGCGGGCTGGCGCACACGCCCTAGGCCACTACCGGCCCGACGACGTGCCTGGCGCCAACCTGACGCGGGAGTTCCTGGAGACGGCAAGCGAGGAGCAGCTCGACTTTTTCCCCGCGCGCTACTCCCGCGGCCTGATCGATGAGATCGACCACCAGGTAACGATCCTTGCCGAGGCCGACAAGCACGCCCTGGAGGGCGTCGACCCGGCCCGCATCATGCGCAACTCCCAGGCGATGAAGCCCCTTTTGGACTGGCGGACCGAGAAGGAGAACGAAGGGCGGTTCACCTGGACCCTTGCCCTGTTCGGCACCCCGGCGATGGCGGCGGAGGCCGGCCTGAGCGAGGAGGAGTACTGGGAGCAGATCATCCACGCCTGCTTCCTCGACGCCGCTGACCCGATCGCCCGCTGGCGGGAGGTTGTCGGCAAGATCGAGGAGTACATGGAGCGGCTGAACGCCCTGCCGATCGAGCGCCTCCACGTAAAGGGGGTTGACGCCGACCTCACCATCACCCTGGGGGAAAGGCGGCGGTGGTGTGGCGGCTCCGGTCGCAACATTCCAAGCTTCGAGATCTTCACCAGCCCGGACTGGCGGGGAACCGAGGGGTGGATCCGGTTCAACCAGCCCCTCTACCGCTATGGCTCCTTGATCGAGGGGATCGAGCTGGAGTTCCGTAACGGCCGGGTGGTCCGGGCCCAGGCAAAAAGAAACGAGGAGCTGCTGCGGGAGATGGTGCGTACGGAGGGGGCGGACAAGGTTGGGGAGTACTCCCTTACCGACTCCCGCTTTTCCCGGATCACCAAGTTCATGGCGGAGACCCTCTACGACGAGAACGTCGGGGGACCGTACGGCAACACCCACCTTGCGCTTGGCAAGTCCTACCACGACTGCTACGACGGCGACCCAGCGTCCGTCACCGCCGAGCAGTGGGAGGAACTGGGCTTCAACGACTCCACCGTCCACACCGACATCGTCTCCACGACCGACCGTACCGTCACCGCTATGCTCCGGGACAAAACGAAGCGGGTGATCTACGAAGGCGGCCAGTTCACGCTGGACTGACGGCGGCGGAAAAATCCGCTGCTACCGCCTTCAGCAGCTCCACCATCGGCTTTACCGCCGGTGCAGGCGGGACGTCGCGGCGCAGCCCGACGATCACCTTCCTCAACGGTGGCCGGGGCGAAAGGGTGCGGACCACCACGCCGTCCCTGACTGGGTTCAGCGCCAGCCGGGGGATCAACGCCACCCCTACCCCTGCTGCAACCAACCCTTGGACCGTCAGGTAGTCGTCGCTTTCGAAGGAGACCCGCGGCTCGAAACCAGCCGCATGGGCTGCGCGTACCACGTAGCGGGCACAAGCCGTCCGCGCCGAGGTCTGAATCAGCGCCTCGCCGGCAAGGTCCTTCAACCGCACGGTTGGCCGGCCTGCGAGGGGATGGCCGGCGGGAACGGCAAGGTACATCGGGTCCTCAAGCAGCGGCTCCAGCTTCAAGCGGGAGGCGTAGGGACGGAGGGGCTCTCCGGAGCCGAACTGGAACAGCAGCGCCAGGTCGAACTCCCCAGCACAGAGCCTGGGGGCGATCTCTTCCGGCTCCCCCTCTGCAAGGGTGAGTTCAACCGCGGGGTAGCGGGAGCGGAACCGCGCCACCGCCTCCGGTAGGAGGGTCGATCCAGCGGAGGCAAAGGAGGCGAGCCGGAGGTTTCCGCCCCCCAAACCAGCCAGCTCCTGGAGCTCCCGCTCCGCAGCTTCCAGTTGGGAAAGGACCGCCTCGGCGTGGGCGGCAAGCCGCCGGCCGGCCTGGGTCGGCCGCACCCCCCGGGTAGAGCGCTCCAGGAGGCGTAGGCCAACTTCCCGCTCCAAGGCAGCGATCTGCTGGGAGACCGCCGACTGGGTGTAGGAGAGGCGCTCGGCTGCAGCGGACAGGGAGCCGCTGCGAAGCACCTCTCGGAGCACGCGCAGCCTGGTGGCGTTGAGCATTATTAGCTCAGCTTAGAGCGGGGATGCGACCACTTAGTAGCACTCGTCCTTCCGCCGTGTCAAGATCTTGTCGGGGCGCCGTCGAACCAAACAACCGAAAAGGAGCAGCGATGGCGACGAAGTTGATCATCTCCTACGACGGCACCAACAACGAGGAGGACGCCCTGGCCCTTGGCCGCCTGTTCGCAGCCGCCGGCAGCCAGGTCGCCCTTGCCTACGTCCGTCATTCGATCGAACACGAACGGGAGCTTTCCGCCGACATCCCCCAGGCCCAGGCGGAACAGCTGTTGGCAAAGGGGGCGGAGCTCTACGGCGACCCGGGCGTGGAGCGGCATGTTGTCGACGACCGTTCCACCCCTGCCGGTCTGCTTGCCCTCTCGGGCCAGATCTCCGCCCAGGGTGTGGTCTTCTGCTCCGACTCCCACACCGCGCTTGGCCGGGTCTCGATCGGTAACTCCGCCCGCTGGCTGTTGGAAGGCGGCCCGCTTGCGGTAGCGATCGCCCCCGCCGGCCTCTACGACCATGCACCAAAGCGGCTGGAGCAGGTCGCCTGCTTCGGCGCGGAACCGGATCCGGCAGCCGTTGCAACCGCCCAGGCCCTTGCCGCCGCAAGCGGCGCAGCAGTCGTCCCACGCTGCGAAGGACCTTCCGCTTTGGTGATCTTCTCCTCCCGTCCAGAGGCGCGCCCCGGCACGGTTGCCCCGAGCGCCGCTGCCGAAGCCGCCCTTGAAGAAAGCCGGGCGGCTGTGCTGGTTTTGCCGCGGGCCGTCTCCCTGTTCACCTAGCGGCCGCCAAGGCGATACCGGCGGGCAGCCTCCAGCAGGTCGAGGAGGCCGCAGCAGAGGTGGCTGATCGGGCCTGTCCACAGACGGGCCCGCAGCCTGTATGCGGCCAGCTTTCGCCGCGGCAGGGCGAGCGGTTGGCCGGTGGCGGACAGATCATCAAGCCTTTCCATCGGCTGGACGGTATCGTGCTTGTGGTTGTCTGAGCAATCCAAACAAGGGATCGTCGAGGTCCAGACCGAACCGCTGCCTGAATCCAAGGTGAAGGCCGAGGTGGTGGTTGGCGCCTCCGAGGTCGAGCGGGAGCTTCAGCGCGTCGCCGCCGTGGAAGCGCGGCGCATTAAGCTGCCCGGGTTTCGGAAGGGCAGGGTTCCCGCTGAGCTTGTAATCCGCCGGTTGGGTCGGGAGACGCTCCTCGAGGAGGTTGTCCGGGAGCGGCTTGGCCGTTGGTACGCAGAGGCTTTAGAGGAGGCCGATCTAGATCCGGTCGGCGATCCGCGGATCGAGCTTGCTGGCTTGCCGGGAGCAGGGGAGCCGCTGCGGTTTAGCTTCGAGGTAGGCGTACTCCCGAAGGCAAAGCTCGGTCAGTACAAGGGGCTGGAGGTGGGCCGAAGGGAGCCCCGGGCCGAGGAGCGGGAGGTCGAGGAGGAGCTCGAGGCGATTCGCCGGAGGTTTGCCCGCCTCGAGGAGGTGGAGCGGCCGGCCCAGGCCGGCGACTTTCTGATCATCGACTACCGGCTCTTCGCAAATAACCGGGAGCTCAAGGAACACGAGGGCCGCGACGAGCTCTTCGAGCTCGGCCGGGGTACCGTCTTAGGCGAGCTCGAGCAAGCGCTCCTTGGCGCCAAGGCCGGGGAGGAGCGGAGGGCAACCGTGCGGTTTGGCGCCGACCATCCCGACCGTCGGCTCCGCAACCGAGAGGTCGAGTTCGTTCTTACCGTCAAGGCGGTCCGGGAGCAGCGGCTTCCCGACCTCGACGACGAGCTGGCTGCAGGCGTTGGCTTCAGCAGCCTTGAGGAGCTCCGCGCAGAGGTGAGGCGGTTGGTGGAGGAGGCCGATCGGCGGCGGGTAGAGGGGGAGTTTCGGGAAGCCTGCCTAGACGCCGTCGTGGAGCGCTCTACGATCGAGCTACCGGCAGAGCATGTCAAGGCGCGAGCGGCGGAAATCTGGGAACGGACCCTGCGCCGGTTGGCGGAACGGGGGATCGGTCGGGAGGCCTACCTCCGGGTCACAGGCCAAACCGAAGAGCAGCTGCTGGAGCGGCTTTCGGAGTACGCCGCCCAGACACTGCGCCGGGAGGCTGTTCTTGCTGCGATCGTCGAGGCGGAGGGGATCGAACCAACCGACGAGGAGGTGGCACAAGCCTTTGGGATCGATAGCGAGGAGGGCTTGGAGCGGCTGCGCAGCGGCGGCCAGCTCGCGGAGCTGCGCGACCAACTAAAGGCCCGTCTCGCCCTTGATCGCGTTGTTGAGAGCGCGAAGTCGATCCCGGTTGAGCGGGCCCGCGCCCGGGAGCGGCTTTGGACTCCCGAGCAGGCCCAGCTGCAAGGAACAGCGGGCAGCGCTCCCAGTGGCCTGTGGACTCCCGGCACGAGCCGATAAGGTGGTTTGCTGCAGGGGCTGAGCGGCGCGGAAAGCAGGAATCCAGGAACCGAAGTGAAAGGAGAGCAGCGAAGATGACCCCTCTGGTGCCGATGGTTGTCGAGCAAACCTCCCGCGGGGAGCGGGCGTTCGACATCTACAGCCGGCTGCTAAACGAGCGGATCATCTTTCTAGGGACGCCAATCGACGACCAGGTCGCCAACTTGGTGGTTGCCCAGCTGCTCCATCTCGAGTCGGAGGACCCAGAGAAGGACATCTCCCTCTACATCAACTCCCCCGGCGGGTCCGTCTACGCCGGCCTTGCTATCTACGACACGATGCAGTTCGTCAAGCCGGATGTTCAGACGATCTGCGTTGGGATCGCGATGTCGATGGGGGCGCTCCTGCTGGCGGGCGGGGCGAAGGGAAAGCGGATGGCGCTGCCGAACGCAAAGATCCTCATCCACCAGGTGTCGTCGAGCTTTGAAGGGCAGGCGACCGACATCGAGATCCACGCTCGAGAGATCATCGACGTCCGGCGCCGGCTCGACGAAATCATCGCCAAGCACACCGGCAAGGACCTCGAGCAGGTCCGCAGAGACACCGAGCGGGACTACTTCATGACCGCCGAGGAGGCCCGGGAGTACGGCATAATTGACCGTGTGATCACCCACCACTAAGCTGGTGGGGGAGCAGGAGCGAGCTGTTAGTGACGCGAACCGCGGACGGCAATCAGCAGCTGCTTTGCAGCTTTTGCGGGAAGTCCCAACGGCAGGTGAAGAAGCTGATCGCCGGCCCGGGCGTCTACATCTGCGACGAGTGCATCGAGCTCTGCAACGAGATCATCGAGGAGGAGTTCTCAGACCGCCCCTCCTGCGAGCTTGAAAAGCTCCCTAAACCCAAGGAAATCTGCCAGGTCCTCGACGAGTACGTGGTGGGCCAGGAGCGGTCGAAGCGGATCCTCTCCGTCGCTGTCTACAACCACTACAAGCGGGTGCAGATGATGCAGTCCGGCGAAACCGACGTCGAGCTGCAGAAGTCAAACATCCTGCTGCTCGGCCCCACCGGCTGCGGCAAGACGCTGCTTGCCCAGACCCTGGCGAAGATCCTCAACGTTCCGTTCGCGATCGCGGACGCCACCGCCCTCACCGAGGCCGGCTATGTCGGCGAGGACGTCGAGAACATCCTGCTAAAGCTGATTCAGGCCGCCGACTACGACATCAAGCGGGCGGAAACGGGGATCATCTACATCGATGAGGCGGACAAGATCGCCCGGAAGGGGGACAACCCCTCGATTACCCGCGACGTCTCTGGAGAAGGGGTCCAACAGGCGCTTCTGAAGATCCTCGAGGGGACGCAGGCTTCGGTCCCACCGCAGGGCGGCCGCAAACACCCCCACCAGGAGTTCCTGACGATCGACACCACCAACATCCTCTTCATCTGCGGCGGCTCCTTTGCAGACCTCGACAAGGTGATCGAACGGCGGATCGGCCGCCAGGGCATCGGCTTTGGCGCAGCGCTTGAGCCGCGCGAGCAATACGACCCTGGGACGATCCTCGAGCACTGCCTGCCGGAGGACCTGATCGAGTACGGGCTGATCCCGGAGTTCGTCGGGCGTCTACCGGTGATGGCGGTCGTCCACCAGCTGACGAGGGACGACCTGGTCTCGATCCTCACCGAGCCGCGGAACGCACTGGTCAAGCAGTTCCAGCGGTTCTTCGCCTTCGACGGGGTGGAGCTTGTTTTCTCCGACGACGCCCTGAAGGCGATCGCCGACAAGACCCTGGAACGGGAAACGGGAGCGAGGGGGCTGCGGTCGATCCTTGAGGAGATCCTGCTCGAGGTCCAGTTCGAACTTCCTTCCCGCCGGGACGTCCGTAAGTGCGTGGTCACACGGGAGACCGTCGAGAAGGGGATCCCTCCAACCCTCGTGACGGTCGCCCCGGAAGAGGTCGACGAGGAACCGCTGTTGCGGGAGGAATCGGCCTAGCGGCACCGCCGCTTTCCCGCACCGTCCCCTCTATCCTGCCCGGTTGCATGGTGGAAGGTCGCCACAGGGAGGGCCGTGATGCTTGAGCGGCCCCGGTTTGAACCGGCAGAGGTTGAGCCGAGGATCCTCCAGCGGTGGCTTGCCAGCGGCCTCTTCCATGCCGACGCCACCGGGGAGGGGCCAACCTACTCGATCGCGATCCCTCCGCCCAACGTCACCGGCAGCCTCCACATGGGCCACGCCCTTAACAACACGATCCAGGACGTCCTGGTCCGTTACCACCGGATGCTGGGTTACCGGACGAAGTGGATCGTCGGCACCGACCACGCTGGGATCGCCACCCAGATGCAGGTTGAAAAGGCGCTTCGCGCCGAAGGGCTGGACCGCCACCGCCTGGGGCGGGAGGAGTTCGTCCGCCGGGTCTGGCAGTGGCGGGAACACTACGGCGGCCGGATCATCGAGCAGCTAAAGCGGCTTGGCGCTTCCTGCGACTACGACGACGAGCGGTTCACCCTCGATGAGGGGTATGTGCGGGCGGTCCAGGAGGCCTTTATCGCCCTTTACCGCAAGGGCTACATCTACCGCGACCGCTACATCGTCAACTGGGATCCAGGCAGCCGCTCGGCGATTTCCGACCTCGAGGTGGAGATGCGGCCCCAGACCGACCTCCTCTACGGGATCCGCTACGACCTCGAGGGTGGGGGGTCGGTGACGATCGCCACCGTCCGGCCGGAGACCCTGCTTGGAGACACCGCGGTAGCGGTCCACCCCGAAGACGACCGCTACCGGGACCTGATCGGACGGTACGCGATCCTGCCCCTTGTCGGTCGCCGTCTCCCGGTGATCGCCGACCCCTACGTCCAGCGGGAGTTCGGTACAGGCGCCCTCAAGGTCACGCCAGCCCACGACCCCGCCGACTTCGAGCTTGGCCGGCGCCACAACCTGCCGATCGTCCAGGTGATCGGCGAGGACGGGCGGATGACCGCCGAGGCCGGCGAGCGGTTTGCCGGGCTGCCGGTCGCGGAGGCTCGGCAGGCGGTTGTAGAGGCGCTGCGGGAGGAAGGCAGGATCGTTTCCGAACAGCCCTACGACCACAACGTCCCTTACTCCCACCGTTCAGGGGTAGCGGTGGAGCCGCTGGTCTCCCTGCAGTGGTTCATGTCGATGGACGAGCTGGCCAAGCCAGCCCTTGCCGCGGTCGAGGAGGGACGGGTTCGGATTCACCCTGAGAGCCACGCCAAGGTCTACGGCGAATGGCTGCGGTCGATCCGGCCCTGGTGCATCTCGCGCCAGCTGTGGTGGGGGCACCGGCTGCCGGTCTTCTACTGCGAGGCCTGCGGCGAGGTCCACGTTGAGCGCAGCCAACCGCAGCGGTGTTCGCGGTGCAAGGCAGACCGCCTCCGCCAGGACGAGGACGTTCTCGATACCTGGTTCTCCTCGGCGCTGTGGCCGTTTGCCACCCTTGGCTGGCCGGAGCGGACCCCTGCCCTCGCCGCCTTTTACCCAACCGACGTCCTCTCCACCGCTCGAGACATCCTCTTCCTGTGGGTGGCCCGGATGGTGATGATGGGGTTGGAGTTCATGGGCGAGGTGCCCTTCCGGGACGTCTATATCCACTCGATCATCCAGGCCCCGGACGGCCGGCGGATGTCCAAGTCCCTAGGCACCGGGATCGACCCGCTGGAGCAGATCGAGGTCCACGGGGCTGACGGCTTGCGGTTCGGTCTCCTAGCGATGTCCTCGACCCAGGACGTGCGGTACTCGCCGGAGAAGGTCAAGCAAGGGCAGGCCCTTGCCAACAAGCTTTACAACGCCGCCCGTTTCGCGCTCCACTACGGGCAGCCGCTGCCGGGAGAGCCCGGTCCCCCCCAACAGCTCGAGGACCGCTGGATCCTCTCCCGCCTCCAGCGGATCAAGGGCCAGCTGACCAGAAGCGTGGAGCGGTTTGAGTTCGCCCAAGCCGCCCTCGCCCTCTACGACTTCATCTTCGGGGAGCTCTGCGACTGGTACCTGGAGGCGATCAAGGATCGGCTTGCCGAAGCGGGACCACAACGGGAGGAGCTGCTCCTGCGGCTGTTCTCGGTCCTCCGTGAGACCTGCGCTGTCGCCCACCCCTTGATCCCCTTTGTCACCGAGGAGTTGTGGGGACACCTTGGGGGCGAGGGGCTCCTTGCCGGCGCTCGCTTTCCCGCTGTCGAAGACCACCTCAACGACCCCGCTGCCGAGCGGGAGATGGCAGCGGTGATCGAGGCGGTGGTCCGGCTGCGCAGCTTCCGCGATACCGCTGGCGTACCGGCGGGGGCGCCAGTTGAAGGTTTTCTGGAAGGCCCCTTCTCAGCCCGCGGGGAGGAGATCGTCCGGCGGCTTGCCCGGATCTCGAGGCCACTGACGGCCGACGGCAAGGCCCTGGAAGCGGTCGCTATCCCGGAGGGGCAGGCCCGCTTGGTGCTTGGTGGCGTCCTCGACCCCCAACGAATCGCGGCCGGCAAGGCAGCGCTGCGCAAGCGGCTTTCCCAGGAGCTGGAGCGGGCCCGCAAGCGGCTTGAAAACCAAGGGTTCATCGAACGGGCCCCGGCCGACCTGGTCGAGGCGGAGCGAGCGAAGGCAAAGAGGCTGGAAGCGGAGTTGGCTGCCCTTTGAGCTGGACCCTGGAGCAAGCCGAAGCCTACCTACGGTCTCTCGAGCTGTTTGGGATGCGGTTCGGCCTGGACCGGATTCGCCGTCTCCTAACCGCCCTTGGTTCCCCCCAGCAGCGGTTCCGGGCCGTGCACGTAGTGGGCAGCAACGGGAAGAGCTCGACGACCCGCTTCATCGCCGCCCTCCTTGAAGCGCATGGCCTGAAGGCCGGCACCTACCTCTCCCCGCACCTTTACTCCTACACCGAACGGGTCCTGGTCGGCGGCCTGCCGATCGCCCCCGAGAGGCTTGCTGCGGCGATCGAGCGGGCGGCCCACGCCTCTGAACAGGTGAACCGCACCCTGCGTGGCGACGACCACGTCACCCAGTTCGAGCTTCTGACCGCCGCCTCCTTCTACGCCCTTGCCGAGGCCGGCGTCGAGGTGGCGGCGATCGAGGCTGGGCTGGGCGGGCGGTACGACGCAACCAACGTCCTTGCTGCGCCGGTCTGTGTCCTTACCAACGTCTCCCTTGAGCACACCCGCTGGCTTGGTCCCACGGTCGCGGCGATCGCTCGGGAAAAGCTGGCTGTAGTTCCCGCCGGCGGCCAACTGGTACTCGGCCCAGAACCCCACCCCGATGTGCTGGCTTTAGCCCAGGCCCTCGCCCGGGAGCAGGGGGTTGTAGTCGAGGTGACCGCTCCTCCTGAAGCAGCTGGACCGTGGCGGGACCTTCCACCCTTTCAGCGTCACAACCTCGCCACCGCGGAGCTTGCAACCCGGCTGTTCCTCGAGGGGTTGGGGGTCCCTTTTAGCCCCGATGCGGTAGTGGCGTTGCTGGAGCGGGCTGAGGTTGCCGGTCGGTTCCACGTTGTCGGCGACGATCCCCTCGTCCTCTTCGATGGCGCCCACAACCCGGCAGCGGCCAAAGCCCTCGCGCAAGCCCTCCAGGAGCGGTTCGGCAGCCGCCCCTACGGCTTGGTGCTTGGGGTGCTCGAGGACAAGGACGCTGCCGGCATCCTCGCCGAGCTGCTGCCTGGCGCGGCGCGGGCCTGGTTCACCGCTCCCCCAGGCCGCCGGGCGCTGCCGGCTGCAACCCTCCAAGCCCTTGCCGAACAGCAAGGCTTCTCGGCCGGTGAGACCGTGCCCAACCCCCACGATGCGCTTGCTGCTGCCCGCGCCTGGGCAGCAGCCGAAGGCGACACAGACCCTTACCTGCTGGTGACCGGCTCGATCTACCTGCTCGGCGAGTTGCTGGAGGCAACCGTTTCCCCGGCCTCCGAGGAGCGGCGCGGTGGCCAGCGGTAGGCGTGGAGACGGTCCGTTCGGAGGGGGAGGGGAGGAGGGGCCGTCCTTGTGGAAGATGATGCGGATCGTCGCGATCTCCGTCGCGGTGATCATCCTGGTCTCCTTTGCCGCCGGCTATCTGTTCGGCCGGCTCTTCGTGTGAGGCGGCACAGCTATCTTGTGGTGACCATGTGCCAACTGCTGCAGGCCCCAGCGGCCGGGGTCAGGGGAGGGAACGGACGGGGATGAGGAACCTAGCCCTGTTCGGGGTAAGTAGCAGCGGCCTGACGCTTGCCCTCGATCTCTTCCTTGTCCTCGTCGCGGTGGTGTATCTGGCGCTCCTGTACTGGACCTACGCCGACGCCAAGCGGCGGTTCTCCGACCCGGGGCTGGTGGTCGCGGTCTCAGCCGTTGGGCTCCTTCCTTTCATCGGCCCGTTCATCTATCTGTTGTTGCGGCCCGCAGAAACCCTCCAGGAAGCCTACGAGCGGGAACTGGAAGTAGAGGCGGCAAGGCTGCGCCTCCAGACCTTGGAAAGCAGGGTCTGCCCCCACTGTGACCACCCGATCGAGCTGGACTTTCTCCGTTGCCCCGCTTGTCAGCGTAAGCTTCGGGAACCGTGTGGCCGATGCGGTCGGCCGATCGACCTCGGTTGGCCCGTCTGCCCCTACTGCGAAGCCCGGGCCGGGGCGCCGCCGCGCCGATCTGCGGAACGGCACGGGGTGGATACTTCAGGGCCGGCTTCCCGGCGTTCCGGGTCCTCGGCTCACCGGGCAGCTCGGCGGATCGAAAACGAATAGGAGGAAAGAGCGATGGAAAGGACGTTGATTCTCGTCAAACCGGATGCCTTTGCCCGCGGGTTGAGCGGGGAGATCATCGCCCGCTTCGAACGGAAGGGATTGCGGATCGCGGCGATCAAGAGGATGGAGCTCGACCGGGAGATCGCTGGCCGCCACTACGCCGAACACGAGGGCAAGTCCTTTTACGAGGAGCTGGTTTCGTTCATCACCTCCGGCCCGTTGCTGGCGATCGCCTTTGAAGGCCCCCAGGCCGTAGCCGCCGCGCGCCAGGTGATCGGCGCGACGAACCCGCTTGAGGCGGCGCCGGGGAGCATCCGGGGGGACCTCGCACTCGAGATCGGCGAAAACCTCGTCCATGGTTCAGACTCCCCCCAGTCCGCAGAGCGGGAGCTTGGGATCTTCTTCCCAGAGCTTGGCTAAGGGGCTGGTCCTCGCCTCGGCGTCGCCCCAGCGCCGGCAGTTGCTGGAGCGGCTGGGCGTTCCGTTCGCGGTGGCGTTCCCAACGGTTTCCGAGCTGGCACAGGGAGAGCCGGCTGATGTCGCCCTTGAGAACGCGCGCCGCAAGGCAGCGGCGGTGGAGGCGGGTGGGTTGGTCCTTGCGGCCGATACCGTCGTCGCCCTGGACGGCGAGATCCTGGACAAGCCGGCCGATCGAGACCAGGCCCGTCGAACCCTCGAACGGCTCTCCGGCCGTACCCACACCGTCTACGGCGGCGTGGTGGTGAAGGAAGGGGAGCGGGAGCGCAGCCAGCTCGTGGAAACGGAGGTTCGGTTCCGCTCCCTAACTGCGGCGGCGGTCCGCTGGTACCTAGAGCGGGGCGAGTGGCAGGGCCGGGCAGGGGGGTACGCCATCCAGGGGGCAGGGGCGGCGTTGGTGGAGGAGGTCCACGGCGACTACGAGAACGTGGTTGGCCTTTCCGTCCAGGCGCTGCTTGCCCTGCTCCCCGACCTGCTCTGGCGGGAATGAATTTGTGCAGCCTCGGTCAAGTAAGCGGCTGTTCGGTACACTCACCCCGATCCTGCCAAGGTGGCCGTCGCTTGCGCGGCAGCAACTGCGCCCGACACAAGCCTGCGCATGCGGCCCTGGCGCGGCGGCAGGTGCGCCATCCGGCGCGACCGTGAAGGGAAACTCCGGCAACTGATCATTCATTGAGCGATGGGGTTGTTTAGTTATCTGACAGGTTTTGGTGGTCGTGACTTGGCGGTCGATCTCGGCACCGCCAACACCCTGGTCTACGTCCGGGGACGGGGGATCGTGCTTTCCGAGCCAAGCGTGGTCGCGATCGACTCCCGCACCGGCGAGGTCCATGCTGTCGGCCTCGAGGCGAAGCGGATGCTCGGTCGCACCCCAGGCACGATCCAGGCGATCAGGCCGCTGAAGGACGGGGTGATCGCCGATTTCGACGTAACCGAGGAAATGCTGCGCCACTTCATCCAGAAGGTCCACCAAAACCGCTTCGCCCACCCGCGGGTCGTGGTCTGTGTGCCCTCCGGGGTGACGGGCGTGGAGAAGCGGGCCGTTGAAGAGGCCTGTCTCTCAGCCGGCGCGAGGGCTGCCTACCTGATCGAGGAGCCGATGGCAGCGGCGATCGGGGCAGGTCTTCCGGTCGCCGAGCCGACCGGCTCAATGATCGTCGATATCGGCGGCGGCACCTCCGAGGTGGCGGTGATCTCGTTGGGCGGGATCGTCGTCTCGAAGTCGATTCGGATTGGCGGCGATGAGTTCGACGAAGCGATCATGAACTACGCCAAGCGGGAGTACAAGCTGCTGATCGGCCAGCAGACCGCCGAGGAGCTGAAGCTCGAGATCGGCTCCGCTTGTCCGCTCGGCGAGGAGCTCCAAGCCGAAGTGAAGGGCAGGGACATGGTCTCCGGTCTGCCGAAGACGGTGGTTCTCACCTCCGAGGAGATCCGCCATGCCTTGGAGGAGCCGCTCTCCCAGATCATCGACGCGGTCAAGGAGACCCTCGACCGGACCCCGCCTGAGCTTGCCGCCGACATCATGGACCGTGGGATCACCCTTGCTGGCGGGGGCGCCCTGCTCCAAGGCCTCGACCAGCGGCTCCGAGAAGAGACCCAGATGCCAGCCCACCTTGCGGAGTCCCCGCTCACCTGCGTTGCCGTCGGCTCAGGCCGCTCCCTTGAGGAGTTCGACGTGATCCATCGCGCGAACCGGAACTCCCGGGGCCGGTTGCGCCGCCGTTAAGTGGCTCCCCTAGCCGCGGCGGCTGCTAGGTTCAGCCTCGATCCCTAGCCCACAAAGGTACGTAGAGATGTATAGGAAGGCGGTGAGAAGGAGAAGGGCGGTCGTGGCGGGGCTGGTTGCCCTGTCGCTAATCCTGATCACCGCCTACTTCGGCGAGCGGGCTGGGGGGCCGCTGCACGCCCTCCAGCGGGGGTTTCTAACGGTTGTGGCGCCGATCGAGTCCGGGGCAAACACGGTGCTATCCCCGATTCGCTCTGCCTTCCGCTCGATCGGCCACGCCTTCAGCTCCGGGGACAAGGTCGCAAAGCTGGAACGGGAGGTGGCCAAGCTCCGCAACGAGCTGATCAGCTACCAGGAGCAGGAGGCAACCTACCGTGAACTGTCCGGACTGGAACGGCTGGACGCCAAGCTTTCGATTGCTAACTATCGGCCGGTGAGCGCCTCGGTGATCGCCGACTCTCCGACGATCTGGTACGAAACGGTGGTTATCGACCAGGGGACGTCGGCTGGCGTCCAGGACAACGACCCGGTGATCGATGGAGAAGGGCTGGTCGGCAAGGTCGCTCTAGCCTTCCCCGACGGCGCCTTGGTGATGCTCCTCACCGACCATGAAATGGCCGTTTCGGCGAAGCTGGCCGCCTCCGGGGCGCACGGCATCTTGAGACCCAAGGTCGGGACGCCCAACGACCTCCTGCTCGAATTCTTGCCCGCTGAAACTACCGTCAACGCCGGGGAATACGTCGTCACCGCCGGCTCCCTTGCCGAACCAGGCGAATCGCTCTATCCGCCGGGGATCCCGGTCGGCGAAGTGACCTCGGCCGCAGGCTCCGGCGAGGCGGTAAACGTGAGGCCGCTTGCGAACCTGCGGGACCTCTCCCGGGTGCAGGTCCTGACCGCAGTGAACGGCTCCCCACCCGCTCGGTTGACCAACCTCGTCCAGCGGATCGCCTTCGCGCGGCCGCAAAGCACATCACTAACCTCGGTGATCGGCGAAGGGTAACTACCGATGGCGTTTGTGCGAAACAGCTTCCGCGGCAACGACGGAGTGCGGCTTGCCGGGCGGCTGCTTGTCCTGGCTGTCGCCTCTGTCTTCTTGCAGACCGGGTTCGTATCGGAGCTGCCGATGTTTGGGGTTCGGATCAACCTCGCCCCTCTGGTCGTCGCCTTCAGCGGCTTTCTGTGCGGGGCGGTGCCGGGGGCGGTCGTCGGGTTTGGGGTTGGCCTGCTTGTCGACCTTACCCTTGGCGAGACCTTGGGCTTGAGCTCCCTGATCCTCCTGTTCATCGGCTACGGTGCTGGCCGGTTGCGGGAACTGCGGGACCCGGAAGCGACGTTGCTTCCCCTGGCGATCGGTGGGGCCGCTGCCTTCACCTTCCTGGTCGGCTACGCCGTGGTCGAGTTCCTGCTCGGCGTCCACGCGCCGGTGAGCGGCCTGGAACTGGTGCGGCAGATCGCGTTAGGGACGATCCTTGACGCGATCGCGGCAGCCCCTACCTGGGCCGTTCTGCGCGCCTTCCTCCAGCCAGCGGTTGAAAGGAGCTCCCGGCGCCGCCGTGCCTACACCACCGGAGGCCTTGCGCCTAGGTTGCGATGATCGTCGACCCGCCAAAGCCAACCGCAACCAAAGCTGGGGGCACCACCTCGGTGTTGGCGGTCCGCGCAGCGATCATGGGCGTGGTTGCGCTGCTGTGCTTTGGGGCGATCTTCTTTCGGCTCTGGTACCTCCAGATCATCTCCGGGACGAAGTACGCCCAGGAGGCGCAGGCCAACGCGATCCGGGAAGTGCCGATTCCAGCGCCGCGGGGCGAGATCCTGGACTCTGAAGGCAAACCGTTGGTCGGCGACAAGGTGGTGGATGCCGTCGAGATCGACCCGACGAAGCTCCCTGAAAAGCCGGCTGAACAGCACGAGCTCTTCCAGGCCGTTGGCAAGGTGCTTGGGATGTCGGCCAAGCACATCGAAGAACTGGTGGAACGGGGCCACCGTGAACTGCCCTACGCGCCGGTGACGATCGACACCAACGCCGGCCAGAAGGCGTTGACGATCCTCTCTGAGCACGCCAACGAACTGCCCGGCGTCGAGCAGCAGGCGGTCTGGGTGCGGAGCTACCCCTACGGAGAACTGGCGGCGCAGGTGATCGGCTACGTCGGCCAGGTGACCCAGGAAGAGCTCAAGCAGCCGGTGTTCCGCGGTCTCCCTCCCGGCACGATCGTCGGTCAGGCCGGCCTCGAGCACTACTTCGAACCGTACCTCCGTGGCCAGGACGGGTCCCAGCGGATCGAGGTCAACGCCGCCGGGGAACCGGTGGACGTCAACCTCCCCCCGATACCGCCGGTGCGGGGGGACAACATCCTCACCTCGATCGACCTTCCCCTCCAGGAGACCGGGGAACGGGCGCTGCGGGAAGCGATCGCCCGGGCGCGAGCCTCCGGGAAGCCGGCCAACGCCGGTGCCTATGTGGCGATCAACCCGCTCACCGGGGAAGTGCTGGCGATGGGCTCCTACCCCTCCTTCAACCCCGAAATCTTCACCCGCCCATTGACCCAAGCAGAATACGAAGCTCTGACCGGGGCCAACAACCCCAACGAACCGTCCCCGCTCGTCAACTACGCCACCCTCGGCCTCTTCCCCACCGGCTCCTCCTTTAAGCCGGTGACCGCGATGGCTGCGCTTGAAAACGGTTACCTGAACCCCAACGAACGGTTTGGGGGCACCCAGTGCTTGAACCTTGGCGGGCTGCGGTTCTGCAACGCTGGGGAAGCGAACCTTGGGGAAGTCGACCTCGTCGAAGCTTTGAAGGTCTCCTCCGACACCTACTTCTTCACCGTTGGCGAGCGGGCCTTCGAACACGAAGGAACGATCCAGCGGATGGCCCACGAGCTTGGGGTGGGCGAGGAAACGGGGATCGAACTTCCTGAGGCCCAGGGGGTGGTTCCCGATGCCCGATGGCGTGAAGAAATGAACAAGCTCCAGGAAGCCTGCGAACGGAAGTACGGCGCCCAGGCGAAGTCCAAGTGCGGCTACGTCTCGGAAGTAAAGCCCTGGACCGTCGGCGAAGAGATGGACCTTGCGGTTGGCCAGGGGTCGCTCCAGACCAACCCGCTCCAGCTCGCGGTCGCCTACTCCACCCTTGTCAATGCCTATCGCAACAACGGCAACGGGTGGCGGGTCAGGCCCCACTTCGGGCTGGCGATCCTCTCGCCCTCCGGAAGGCTCATCCGCCGTCTTGAAGCACCTCCAGTAGCCCACGTCCACCTCAACCCGGAAGACCTCAACTACGTCTTCGAAGGGATCCACGACGCGACGACGCTGCCGGGAGGGACCTCTACCGCGGTTTGGGTCGGTTGGAACGAGGCTGCCCATCCCACCTACGGCAAGACCGGGACGGCGGAAGTCTACGGCCAGGAGGAAGACTCTTGGTACGCCTGTTACGTTGCCGACCCAAAGCGGCCGATCGTGATCACCGCCGTCGTCGAGCACGGCGGGTTCGGTGAGGAAGAGGCGGCGCCGATCGCTCGGGCGCTTGCCACAGAGTGGTTCTACGGCAAATCGACGAAACTTGTAACGCCCTACGAAATCGCCCTATGAGCACTGCCCTTAGAACGGCAAAGGTCCCGCCCTCGGTCGCGATCGCTGAAGGGGGCGAAGGGCCCAGTCCCCTTTCCCGCTTCCTGCGGCTACCGATCGATCCGTGGCTGCTGCTGGCGGTGGTAGGGATTGGGATCTGTTCGGTGCTGACGCTGAAGGAAACGGGAACCGGAGCCGCCGGCTCGGCCTCCTACTACGTGCTTCGCCAGTCGATCTACCTTGGGATCGGGGTCGCGCTGCTGCTGTTGGTCTCCCGCTTCGACTACAGCCTGCTCCGCAACTATCCGCGGCCGATCTACGCCATCCTCCTGCTCAGCCTGTTGGCGGTCCGGGCCCTTGGCTCCTCGGCGAACGGCTCGGTGCGGGCGATCCAGTTCCCGCTTTTCTCCTTCCAGGCCTCCGAGATCGGAAAGGTGCTGTTGATCCTCGCCCTCTCCGGTTTCTTTGTCGAGCGGTTGCGGTTCATCCGCGACCGCCGGAACACAGCTCTCTTGATGGCGCTGACAGTGGTGGCGGCGCTGCTGGTGATGATCCAGCCGGACATCGGCTCTTCCCTTGTCTACTTAGTGATTGCCGTAGCAATACTTTTCATAGGCGGCGTGCCCGGCCGTCACCTCGCCACCCTGTTCGGGCTGGCGGTGGTGGCGGCAACGCTGGTCCTTGTGGCGGCGCCGGCCGCTGGGGTCCACCTCCTCAAGCGCTACCAAGAAGAACGGCTTACCGCCTTCCTCCATCCGACCCGCAACGCTCAGAAGCAGGGGTATCAGCAGCAGATGTCCCAGATCGCGATCGGCTCTGGCGGGCGCACTGGTTCCAAGGCGGCGACCCAGACCGCCCTAAACTTCGTTCCAGAGGCACATACAGATTTCATCTTCGCCTCCCTCGGCGAGCGGTTCGGGTTCGTGGGGGCGGCGGTTGTCCTTTCGTTGTTTGCGTTGTTGATATGGCGGATCTTGCGAGTAGTAACGATGGCCAGAGACCTCTTCGGGGCGACGATCGCTGGAGGGGTCGCGGCAATGGTGATGTTCCAGCTGTTCATCAACGTCGGGATGACCGTCGGGATCTCGCCGATCACAGGGATCCCCTTGCCGTTGATGAGCTACGGGGGTTCCTCGGTGGTCAGCACAATGCTCGCCCTTGGCCTCGTTCAGGCCATCTACGCCCGCGCGCGGGGTGGCGGCAGGAAAGCCGTTCCTGGAGCGATCTAGCTGCTATGGGAGGGATCGCCCGGACTGGACTCGGTTGGATCGGCCTCATGCCGATCGGGGTCCGGCCTCTTGCTGCTGCCTGGATCTGCGCTGGGGCAGCCCCGGCCGCCCTCCGCCGACGGCGGCGGCCGGCCCACCAGGCAACCACAACTAACGAAGAAAGACGGGAGCATCGTGAAAAAACAGGTACTTGTCAGCGTCGACCGGGCGGAGACCAGGGTGGCGCTTCTCGAGGCCACCGGAACGCCCGCCGCGGTTCAAAGGCAGGGCCGGGGCCGGCCCCGGGCCAAGAAAGGGGCACCTCCGCCCGGCTACAGGATCGCCGAGCTTTACATCGAGCGTCGGGGAGCCCGCTCGATCGTTGGCAACATCTACAAAGGCCGGGTCGAGGCGGTCCTGCCGGGCCTTGAGGCGGCCTTTGTAGACATCGGGCTCGACAAGAACGGCTTCCTGCACGTAGACGAGATCGTCATGCCTGGGGTCCAGGTCGGACGCCGCGGTCACTCCGGGGGCCCCTCGATCGCCGAGCTGCTCAAGCCGGGCCAGGAAATCATCGTCCAAGTCGTCAAGGACCCCCTGAAGACCAAGGGCGCCCGGCTCTCGATGGAGCTAACAATCGCCGGCCGCTACCTCGTCTATGCCCCGACCGGCGAAGGGGTTGGGGTCTCCCGACGGCTCGAGCAGCGGGAACGGGAACGGCTCCGCCGGGCTACCGCGAAGCTGAAGCTGGAGAGGGGCGGGGTGATCGTCCGCACCGCCGCCCAGGGGGCACAGCGGCAGGACTTCGAACGGGAGCTGCTTTACCTGACCAAGCTGTACGAGGTGCTTGAGGCGCGGGCAGCCCGTTCAAAGGCCCCGGCCCTGGTTTTCCAGGAAGCGGACCTCTCGGTCCGGGTGGTGCGGGACATCTTCTCCGATGAGTTCGAGAAGGCGATCGTCGACAGCGACCGTGGCTACGAGCGGCTCGTTTCCTTCCTCTCCCGAACCGCCCCCGAGCTAGTCGACCGGGTCGAGCGCTGGGAAGAGGAGGAAGACCTTTTCGAGTCCTTTGGCGTCGATGCGGTGATCGAGCAGACCCTGTCGCGGCGGGTCGACCTACCCTCCGGCGGCTACCTGATGATCGACCACACCGAGGCGCTGACCGTGATCGACGTCAACTCGGGGAGCTTCATCGGCCGGGGCAAGGACGGCGGCCTGGAGGAGACGATCACCCAGACCAATCTCGAGGCCGCCCAAGAGGTCGTCAACCAGCTGCGGCTCCGGGACATCGGCGGGATCATCGTGATCGACTTCATCGACATGGCCCGGGCGCGGAACCGTGAAGCGGTGATGAAGCGGCTCCGCGAGGCCCTCGAGCGGGACCGGACGAGGACCTTTACCGCCGAGATCTCCGCTCTCGGCCTAGTCGAGATGACCAGGCAGAACGTCACCGAGGGCCTACGGGAGATCGTCTCCAAGCCGTGCCCGACCTGCGGCGGCGAGGGCGTGATCAAGTCGGAGGAGACGATCGCGATCGAACACGAACGGCGGCTGCGCAAGCTGGCCGCAGAACACCCGGAGGCCGAGGCGTTCCTGGTCCAGATGAACCCACGGGTGACGATCCAGTTCACCGGCCAGGGCTCGACGGCCCTCGCCGCCCTCGAGGAAGAAACGGGCAAGTTCTTCCACTTTGAGGGTTCTGAGGGGTTGCCGCTCGACCACTTCGCGCTCACCTTCATGGGCAGCCGCAAAGAGGTGGAAGAGCGGGCGCTTCCGTTTCGAGAGGGGGACGAGGTCTTCGTCGACATCGAAGAGCCTCACATGTACATCGCCGAGGACGCGGTTGCCAAGATCGACGGCTACATCGTCTCGATCGTCGGTGCCGCAGCCCACGTCGGCGAGCGGCGGCTGGTACGGATCGTTCGTGCCGACCGCACCCAGGCGACGGCGGTGTTGCTCGACCAGCAGGGGCAGGTTGTCAACCCTTCCGCCTCCCGCGAGGGCAGCTCCCAGCTGGGCGCAAGGCTGAGCGGTGATGGGGAGGTGGTCGAGGGGCGGGGCCGAGTCGACTTCGGCGCCGACTCCGAGGCGCGGGCGGAAGCCGGCCTCTCCGCTGCGCCAACTTCGACCGACAGCGACCCCGGCGACGACGCCCTCCTCAACTCCGCGGCAAAGGACCGGAGCCGGCGCGGGAGGCGGTCAAAAGACAACGGCAGCGGCGATCCACTACCATCATCGAGCGGGCGGCGCCGCGGCGAGAAAGGCGAGCCGCTGCGTGCCCACGGGGAACACTCGAGCTAGATGCAAGCGAGATGTACGCGGTAATCGAAAGCGGCGGTAAGCAGTACAAGGTCGAGCCGGGCCAGCGGATCCGGGTCGAGCGGCTTGCTGTGCCGGTGGGGGAGACCGTAGAGCTGGAGCCGCTTTTGGTCCGCAACGAGCAAGGGGTGGTGGTCGGCAAGGAGCTCTCGGGGGCCAAGGTCCAGGCCAAGGTCGTCGCCCATCCCCGTGGCCCAAAGGTGCGGATCCTCAAGTTCAAGCCGAAGACCGGCTACCTGCGCCGTCAGGGCCACCGGCAGGAGCTCACCCAACTGGAGATCGAGCGGATTACAACCGCACCTGGGGGCAGCGATGGCGCATAAGAAAGGGCTTGGATCGAGCCGGAACGGCAGGGACTCACCCGGCCAGCGGCTGGGGGTAAAGGTGTTTGCTGGCCAGCGTGTGCAAGGGGGCGAGATCATCGTCCGCCAGCGGGGCACGAGGTTCCATCCCGGGGTCGGGGTTGGCATCGGCCGGGACCACACCCTTTACGCTCGCGCTGCCGGTTACGTCCGCTTCCACACCGGCCGCGGCGGCCGGAGACTGGTGAGCGTCCTGCCGGAAGGCTGATCGCGCCGCCGCGGCTCCGTGCCGTGCTTTACGACCGCGCTCGGATCTTTGTCGCCGCCGGAGCCGGAGGGGACGGCTGTGTGAGCTTTCGCCGCGAAGCCTTTGTCCCTCGAGGTGGGCCGGACGGCGGAGACGGGGGACGGGGTGGTGACGTCGTTGTCCTGTGCACCGCATCCCTTCGCGACCTCCGGGCGCTCCGCCACCGCCGCCAGTTCCGGGCCGGGAACGGCGCCCCCGGATCCTCCCAGCAGCGACACGGCTCCAAGGGGGCGGATCTGGTGCTGAGGGTGCCACCAGGGACGATCTTCCGGGGGGTGGACGGCGACCTCGCGGGCCGGGAAATTGAGCTTTTGCGGGACGGGGAAAGGCAGGTCCTCGCCAAAGGGGGGGCAGGTGGCCGCGGCAACAAACGGTTTGCAAACCCCAAGCGGCAGGCCCCCCGGTTTGCGGAACGGGGGCTAACCGGGGAGTCCGGTTGGGTCGAGGTTCAGCTGAAGCTGCTTGCCGACGTTGGCCTGGTCGGCCTGCCAAACGCCGGAAAGTCCTCGTTGCTGCGGGCCTTGACCGCTGCCGAACCAAAGGTTGCACCGTACCCATTCACCACCCTTGAGCCGGTGCTTGGTGTCCTGGAACGGGACCATCGCCAGCTGGTGATCGCCGATATCCCTGGCCTGATCGAGGGAGCAAGCGAAGGGGCAGGCCTTGGCGATCAGTTCCTGGCCCACATCGAGCGGACCAACCTGCTCGTCCACCTCGTCGACCTCGCTCCCGAGCTAAGTGGCGCCGTAGAGGACCCGATCGAGGGGATCGTTGCCCAGCTGCAGACGGTGGAGCGGGAGCTCGCCGCCTACAGCCCCCGCCTGGCAGGCCTGCCCCGGCTGGTCGCCTTGAGCAAGGCCGACCTCGTCGACGAGGAGCGGGTGGCGCAGGCGACGGCCCGGCTCCAAGGTTTGGGCTTTGACCGGGAGCGGGTAGTTGCGATCTCGAGCGCGACCCGCCAGGGGTTGGAGGAGCTTGTGAGGTTGATCTTCGCTTCCTACTCACCGCCTGCGGCGGAGCCAGCCGAACAGGCCGAGCCCCAGCCGCCCGCCACCGACCTTGTGGCGGAGCTGATCGCAAGCGGCAGGCCGCTTACCGGCGACGGCGGAGGCGGCCAGAAGCTGCAGCCAAAGGGGGCGCCCGAGGTGACGGTCGAACGGGCCGAGGAGGGGCAGTTCCGGCTTGGGGGAGAGGCGGTAGAGCTTCTTGCGCGACGGTTCGACCTCGCCCAGCCCGAAGCCCGCGCCTACGTCGCCGGGAGGCTCCGCCGCTGGGGGGCTTTAGGGGCGCTAAAGGCCGCTGGGTGGGCCCCCGGCGAACCGGTCTTGGTAGGGGACCAGCCGGTTGCGATCGGGGAGGATTAGCCGGTGCTCTCCGTTCTCAAGCTCGGCTCATCGGTGGTCACAGACGACCGGGGGGTGCCCCGGGAACCGTTGCTTGCCAGCCTCTGCCGGTTGGTCGGCGAGCGGCAACGGGCGGGCGAACAGGTGGTTGTGGTCTCCAGCGGGGCGATCGCGCGGGGGGTGGCCGCCTTGGGGCTAACGGCCAGGCCCCAGGGCATCGCCCAGCTCCAAGCGGCAAGCGCTGTCGGCCAAGGCAAGCTTTTCCCCCTCTACGACCGGTTGCTCGCGGCAGAGGGGTTGACAGCTGCCCAGCTTTTGTTAACGGCCCTCGACCTCCACGAGCGCACCCGTTACCTCAACGCAAAGCGGGCCCTTGAAACCCTTTTGGAGTGGGGGGTGGTGCCGGTGATCAACGAGAACGACACCACCGCCACCGACGAGATCTCCTTTGGCGACAACGACTTCCTAGCCGCACAGGTCGCTGCCCTGCTTCAGGCCGACCGGCTGCTCCTCCTTACCGACGTCGCTGGGATCTATACCGCCAACCCCCGGGAGAGCGCCGAAGCGGAGTTGGTGGCCGAGGTTCAGGATCCCGCCAAGCTTCTGGAGGAGATCACCGTTGGCTCCCCCTCCCGCTGGGGCAGCGGTGGGATCCGCTCGAAGCTCCTTGCCGCCCAGATCGCGACGGCAGCCGGTGTCGAGACGGTGGTTTGCAACGGCCTCGACCCAGCGGCGGTTGCAGCCGCCCTCTCCGGCCGACCGCTGGGCACCAGGTTTCCCCCTGCGCCGAAGCGGGAGCCTGCGTTCAAGCTCTGGCTCCGCTACGCCAAGCCGGGACGGGGTCGGGTCGTGATCGACGGGGGCGCGGTGGAGGCGCTGCGCAGCCGTGGGTCCAGCCTGCTGCCGGTTGGCGTGGTGGCGGTGGAGGGGGATTTTGCAGCCGGCGACGCGGTGGAGGTTGTAAGCGAGGGCGGGGAGGTTGTGGCAAAGGGGATCGTCTCCCTCTCCGCCCAGGAGCTTGCGCTCGTCAAGGGCCTTGACAGCGGTCGGGTGCGGGCGCTGCTACCGGATGGGGAGGAGGAGGCTATCCATCGCGACCACCTGGTGCTGCTTTAGCGCGGTCTCCACGGCGGGAGGGCGGCTGCCGGACAGTTTCCCGCCAACCGCTTACCATTACGGTGGTGGCGTCGATCCATTACCTGACAGCGCCGGAGCGGGTCGAGGAGCTTGTCTCCGAGACCGTGGAGGCCGCTCGGGCCGCAAGTTACCGCCTTGCGGCAGCCGGCCGGCGGGAGAAGGACCACGCCCTCACCCTTGCCGCAGCGGGCTTGCGGGGACGCCAGAAGGAGCTCCTTGCCGCCAACGGCGAGGACCTTGAGGCGGGCCGGGCGTCCGGCCTCTCCCCAGCCCTCCTCGACCGGCTCGCCCTCGACGGGCGGCGGGTCGAGGGGATCGCCGCAGCGCTCGAGCAGATCGCCGCGCTCCCCGACCCGGTTGGCGAGGTGATCGAAGGGAGGAACCTCGCCAACGGCCTCCAGCTGCGCAAGGTGCGGGTCCCCTTGGGAGTGATCGGGGTCGTTTACGAGGCGCGGCCAAACGTCACCGCCGATGCCGCGGCGCTTTGTCTGAAGGCCGGAAACGCGGTGGTGTTGCGGGGCTCAAGCTCCGCCCAGCGTTCCAACGCGGTGATCGGTGAGATCATCCGCGAAGCCCTTAGCGAAGCCGGGTTGCCGGCGCAGGCCGTCCAGCAGCTGCCTGGCCAGGACCGCGACGAGATCGTCGCTTTAGCCCAGGCGAAGATCGACCTGATCATCCCCCGGGGCGGGGAGCAGCTGAAGGAGACCCTCCAGAAGGCGGCAACGGTGCCGGTGATCTACGCTGCATCGGGCAACTGCCACGTCTACGTAGACGCCGCTGCCGATCTGGAGATGGCGCGGAAGATCGCCTTCAACGCAAAGGTCCAGCGGCCGGGGGTCTGCAACGCTGCGGAGACCTTGCTCGTCCACGAGCAGGTAGCGGAGGCCTTCCTGCCGGCGGCGCTTGGGGAACTGATCGCCGCTGGCGTAGAGGTGAGGGGGGATGGTCGGGTCCAGGAGATCGCCAGCAACGCTGGCCTGACGGTTGGCGCGGCAAGCGAGGAGGACTTCGCTACCGAGTACCTCGACCTCAAGCTCGCTGTGGCAGTCGTGCCCTCTGTCCAGGCAGCGATCGACCACATAAACCGTTTCGGCTCTGGCCACTCGGAGGCGATCGTGACCGCAGACCTCGCCGCCGCCCGCGCTTTTCAGTGGGGGGTTGACGCGGCCTGCGTCTACGTCAACGCCTCGACCCGTTTCACCGATGGTGGTGAGTTTGGGATGGGAGCGGAGATCGGCAACTCGACCCAGAAGCTCCACGCCCGAGGCCCCCTTGGGGTGCGCGAGCTTACCACCTACCGGTACTTGATCGAGGGCCAGGGTCAGGTCCGCTCATAGGCAGGCGGCCGGCGTCTTGAGCAGCGTTGGCATCCTTGGCGGCTCCTTCAACCCGCCCCACCTCGCCCATCTCCGCCTTGCCGAGACAGCGCTTAGCCAGCTGGACCTCGACGAGGTCTGGTTGGTGCCTGTCTGCCAGCCCCCCCACAAGCCGCGGCTGGAGGGGGACCCCGGGCCGCGCGCCCGGCTGGAGATGTGCGAGCTGCTGATCTCCTCCTCCCCGCTGCGCGACCGGTTGAAGGTGAGTCCGGTTGAGATCGAGCGGGGTGGCCGTTCCTATACCGTCGACACCTTGTCCGAACTGAAGGCTGCCGACCCCGACCGCAAGCTCACCCTGATCGTCGGCTCAGACAGCGCCCGCAGCCTTGCCGCCTGGCGGGAACCGGAGCGGATCCTCAAGCTCGCCCGGCTGGCTGTGGCGCTGCGGGGGGAGCGGCAGGAGGATGTCGAAGCGGCGATCCTCGCGTTGGCAGCGGAGGCGGAGGTAGTTTTCCTGGAGATGGCGCCGATCGGCATCTCATCGACCGCGGTTCGCGCTAGGCTGGCCAAGGGAAGAGATGTGCAGGATCTAGTAGGCGAAGAGGTTGCCCGTTACATCAACGACCATCGGCTGTATGGATCGGCTGCGCTGGTAGATGAACGGTAAGCGGAACGAGGACACCTCCCACCGCTCCCTGGCGTTGCTGGAACGGATCGCCCGCCTCGCCCTCGAGAAAAAGGCCAGCGACCTCGTTGAACTGGACCTGCGGGGCTTGGTCACCTACACCGATCGTCTTCTAATCTGCTCCGGCCAGAACGAGCGGCAGACGCGGGCGATCTGCGAGGCGGTCGTCGAGGAACTGGATCGGGGCGGGGTTCGGCCCCGACGGATCGAGGGCTTGCCCCAGGCGACCTGGATCCTCCTCGACTACCTCGACGTCGTCGTCCACATCTTCACCCCCCGAACCCGGGCCTTCTACCGGCTTGAGTCGCTGTGGGGGGAGGCTCCCTCCCGGCGGCTGGACGAGCTGCTGCTGGCCCAGGACGCGGCCTAGGCGACCCCTCCGCCAAGCGCCCGGGCCGTCGGCGAGCGGTCGACCAGCTGCTGGGGCGGGTTGGTGCCGAGGGCGACGTCGCCGAGGTGGGAGGTCACCCCAAACCAGAACCGCTCGTTCTTGTAGTGGTGGAGGCGGTGGTTGCGCCAGATCAGGCGGTAGTAGAAGGAGCGAGGGCGGTAGGGGGTGTGGATCAGGAAGTGGGTCCACTCGTAGGTGAGCAGGATCCCGTAGCCGACGCAAAGGCCGCTTAGGAACTCGGGGAGGTAGGGACCGCCGAGCAGCAGGTGGACGGGAAGGGTATAGAGGGCGATCACCCCAGCGATCGCCGGGATGAAGGCAAGGAGGGCGGCTGTAGGGATGAAGACCCAGCGTAGCTCGTTGGGCTGGGCGTGGTGGAGGCGGTGCTCCGGCGCCGCCAACGGCTCCAGGCGAAGGCTGCCTAAGCGCAAGCCCGGGGAGTGGAGGATGTAGACGTGGATCAGCCACTCGGTAAGGGGCTCGCTGAGGAGAAGGAACCCTGGGACGATCAGGTCCTGGTAGGTGAACCGGCCGACGGCGAGGCGGGCGAGGAGGGCCAGCGCCAACGCCGCTGCGATCAACTTCGGAGAGGTGTGGCGGGAGAACTCGCGGCGGCAGTCGCCTAGGGTAAGGCGGCTTGGGTCTCTGCGGGGGATCAGCCGGGCGTCGAAGGTCAGCGGGTCCGTGTTCATGTAACGGATAATATCCGTTACACGATCCGCGCTACGTCCGTGCCCAGGCGAGGAAGCCTGCCCGTCCGGGTCGAAGCTCAAGCCGCGTAAAGCCGGCCTCGCTGAACAGCTCTTCGAGCTGGGGCTTGCTGTAGTTGAAGATCGGGCAGCGGTTGATCACTTCGTAGCGGAGCTTTCGGATCGGCCCCTTCAAGGGGGTCCAGGCGGGGAAGGAGGCAACCAGCGATCCCTGGTTGGCGCACAAGGCTCGGGCTCTGGCAAGGAACGGCTTGGCGTCGGCGATGTAGTCGAAAAAGCCGAGGGCGACCACAACCTCAAAGCGGCCGGTCAGCTCTACCTCCAAGAAGTCGCCTTCGATCAGCTGCGCCCGCTCGCCGAAGCGGGCTAGCCGTGCCCGGGCGAGCTCGATCATCTCCGGCGCGAAGTCGACGCCGACCCACTCCCGGGCGCCGGCGAGGAGGATGTGCTCCCCGATCCGGCCCGACCCGCAACCGACGTCCAGCACCCGCGGTGACTGGTAGGAGCGAACGGCTTCCAGCGCAAGCTCCCGCCGGCGGAACAGGCCTGGGCGGAGCAGCCGCTGAAGCAGCCGCTCGTCCTCGTAGAGGTCGTCAAAGCTGCGAGCGTGGGCGTTGAAGTGGTGCTGGACCTGTTGGCTGGTTGGGTTGGAGCTGCTCAATTGCTTCCCGACAAGTGATCAGGTTGAAAGTATGCCCGACCGCCCGCAGCAACGAGGGGATCTTCCCCTTCCCTGGGTTGCGCTGGAGCTGCCGGAGCATCCCTTTCGCCAGCACCGCTAGGGGGGAGCGGGGAGGAAGGGCGAGGCGAAGCGGTTCGGGGTCGAGCTCGTAGGGGTGGAGGTAGATGCAGCAGCCGGTTCCCGCCACCGAGCGCAGCCCGCTCTCCACCGCCCGACGGGGCAAGAACCGCCAGTAGCTGCCGCCGCCTACGGGCAGGTGGAAGAGGCGAACCGGCCAGACGGCGATCGGTAGCTCCCAGATACCATCCCCCTCCCCGCGGCGGTGGGCCCATAGAGGGTGGGGGATCCGGTTGGGGATCCGGGGGGAGTTGTGGAGGGAGGAGTCGTAGCGGAACCCCAGTTCGCCAAGGAGCTCGAAGGTCCACTCCGCATCCCTGGTTAGGGAGAAGGCCGGTGCCCGGTAGCCAAGGGGTGGTTGTCCAGCAAGCTCTGCCAGCAGTTGGTGGCTGCGCCGCAGGTCCTCCCGCACCGCCTGCGGGGTTTGGCTGAAGAGCGGCAGGTGGTTGAAGCCGTGGGAGGCGATCTCGTGGCCGAGCGTGGCGACCCGTTCCACTACCTTCGGGTAACGCTCGGCGGTGAGGCCGAGCACGAAGAAGGTCGCCTTTGCGCCAAGCTCCTCCAGCAGGGCAAGGATCGCCTCCACCTGGCGGGAGAGGTCAGGCCGCGGCTGGTCCCAGTTCGCAGCACCGATCCTCCGGCGGGCAAGCTGTTGCCAGTCCTCCAGATCGAAGGTCAGGACCAGGCTTTGGCCTCCAACCACTCCTCTAGCCTAACTGGAGGTGGGGCTAACCGTGTTTTCGTTCACAGTGTTGTAGATGGCTCGCTCGAGGACCGCCCCCCAGCCGGAGCGCCGCAGCACGGCCCAGCTGCTTTGGGAGGTCTTGGTTGGGCTTGGCCGGTTGCTTAGGGGCCAGGTGGTGCAGCGGGTTGGCGGGCCCGCGCGGGCGCGGGTGATCCTTGCCTTTGCGGCGGTGCTGGCGCTGTCGGGGGCCGATACAGCGACGATTGGAGCTGCAGCTCCCCAGCTGGAGAAGGCCCTCCATATCGACAACACCCAGCTCGGCCTCCTCTCCTCAGCCTCGCTTTTGGTTGGCGCCGTGTTCGTGCTTCCTGTCGGCTGGGCTGTCGACCGGCTGCCGCGGATGCCGATGCTTGCCTTCTCGATCCTGTTGTGGAGCATCGCCTCCCTTGCCAGCGCCTTTGCCGCCAACTACTCGACGCTGTTGATCACCCGGCTTGCCCTCGGTGCAGTGACAGCGACGGCTGGCCCGGCGATCGCGTCCTTGACCGGCGACTACTTCCCGGCCCGAGAGCGGGGGAACGTCTACGCCTACATCCTTGCCGGCGAGGTCGCGGGGAGCGCCCTGGGGTTCATCATCAGCGGCTCTGTCGCCTCCCTGATCGACTGGCGGGCGGCCTTTGTGCTGCTGGCGTTACCCGGCTTTCTGCTTGCTCGAAACATCTGGCGGACGATCCCTGAGCCGGCACGGGGCGGCCAAAGCTACCTGGAGCCGGGACCACACGACCTCGAGGCGGCCCTTGCCGCCGCAGCTGCCCGGGCGCGCCGCAGCCGTGCCGAGGACCCAAACGAGGCTCCTACCCAGGTCGCCGAGCTAGCCCGGGAAGCGGTACGGCGCAGCGGGATCAAGCCCAACCCTCGGCTGGTCTTGAGGAGGGACCCGCGACGGCTCACCCTGGGCGAGGCGATTCGGTACGTCCTCTCAATCCCCACCTACATGTTGCTTGTCGTCTCCTCCTCGCTGGGCTACTTCTTCTTCGCTGGGCTTGAGACCTTTGCGATCGTCTACATGCGGGGCCACTACCACGTCAACCAGGCGACGGCGGAGCTGATCGTCGCCCTGCTGGTGGTGGCTGCGATGGTGGGGACCCTGATCTCTGGCCGCCTCACCGATCGGATGCTGCGACGCGGCTTTCTGGAGGCGAGGGTGTGGGTGCCGGCGGTCTGCTACCTGCTTGCGGCAGCGCTCCTTGTCCCTGGGTTCCTCGGCTCCCACATCACCCCTGCCCTGTGGTTTGACCTTGTCGGCACCGCCTTTATCGCCGCTGCAAACCCGCCCCTCGACGCTGCCCGCTTGGACGTGATGCCGGCAGGGCTGTGGGGACGGGCGGAGTCGACGCGGGGGCTTGTGCGCTCCCTTGCCCAGGCCGTCGCACCGTTGGTCTTTGGCGGGATCGCCGATCTGATCGCCGGCATCGCGCCCCAGCCAACGCCGATCGGCACCCACCCCTCCCACAGCGCGATCAGCTCTGCAACCGCAACCGGTCTTGAGGTCTGCTTTCTGGTGATGCTCTCCACCCTTGCGGCCGCTGGCCTGATCATGGCAAGGGCGCGGTACACCTACCCCCAAGACGTCGCTACCGCAGCGGCCTCCCACCAAGGGGCGGGGCACACGGTTGGCGGCTAGGCCGGTCGGCGGTTGCCGCACCGCCCTGCTTGCACTCCGTGGCCGGAGGGAGTAGGCTGGCGTTAAGGCGGGCCAGCGTGCGATCTCTACCCAACCTCCCTGCAGGGCCCAAGCGGTGGCTCGCCGTTGCCTTGGTGACCGCTTTCCCGCTCGCAGGGGCGGCCGTTGGCGCTGGGCCGGAAAGCGCGACCCTGAAAGGGCTCGAGGGGCAACAGCTAAGCGGTCAGCTCGGCAAGGTCGAAGTGGACTGCGAACGGGCTACGGCAACCGGGACCGTGGAATGGGGGACGGGACGACCGCCCCAGCCGAACCAACCTACAGCCGAGCCTCGGTGGCTGTAATCACCTTTAGCGGCACCCACACCTACGGCGAGGAGGGCAGCTACCAAGGAAACGTGACCGGGACCGTGACCTGTGAAGGCGCCGCTGCTCCGATCCAGCGGCCGTTCTCCTTGACCTTCAGCGCCCAGGTGGCAGACGCTCCCTTGAGCGCGAGCGGCGCCCAGCTCAACGGCGTCGCTGGCCAGCAGATTGCCTCGGTGGTGGCGAGGGTAAGCGATCAAAACAAAGGTGCTACAGCCGGCGACTTCACGGCTACCGTCAACTGGGGGGACGGCAGCAGCGGCGCGGGGACGGTGAGCGGCGAAGGGGGAGGGTTTACGGTCTTTGCAGCCCACACCTACGCAGCCCCGGGTTCCTACCCGGTCAAGGTGGTGGTCGCCGATCGGGGTGGGGCAAGCGCCGTTGCCGAAGGGCAGGCTGTCGTTGCGATGCCCCCTCCGCCTGTCCCCTCCCTTTCGATAAGCAGTCCAGGTGGCGGGATCGAAACCGGTCACCCGGTCCAGTTCAAGGCCCAGGTTGGGCCAGCCACCGTCCGGCCGGACCGGCTCCTTTGGTACCTCGACCAACGCCTTGTCGCGAACTGCTCTGGGACAACTACCGACCTTGAAACTACCTTCCTTTCCCCCGGCAGCCACACCCTTTCCGTTAAGGCCTTGGCAAGCCAGCGGCAGGTCGCCACCGCCACCCTTTCCCTCCAGCTCAGCGGCTCGGGCTTCGGCAGCCGTCCCCCGGCAGGCCTCCACGTGATCCCCTCCCAGCAGGTCTTCGTCTGCCAGCGGGGAAGCGAAGATCCAACCGCCCAGATCGTTCCCGAATCCGCCCTTCCCCAGCCGCCAAGCGGTTGCCAAACCCAGGTCCAGGCCGGCCTTTTCGAGGCCGTTGGTTGCCTCAGCCCCTACAGAGACCGGCTGAAGATCTACCACTCAACCTTCACTTACAAAGGCATTTCCTACCAGCTCTCCTACCTCGGCTCCTTCAACGAAACGCTGCCGGGGGTGCCGGCGGCAGAAAGCAACCTGCTGCTGCGGGACATCAACACCTTTTTCGAACAGGCACCCTGCAGAAGCGGCATTCCCTGTCCCCAGGTCCAGGAAGCGGGCAGCTACTACGAACCTAACAAGGAACCGCCCCACCTCTCAAAAGGCGGTTAGGGCCGAAGGACTTGGCAGCCCCTCCGCCTACATCCACAACGCAGTCCTGGAAACGCCCTGCTCGCTTGGGAGCGGCATTTCAAAAAACAACGCGCCGACCGAAGCCTGCCTTGAACTGTGGGTGGCGACCGGGCCGGTGGTGATCAACGGGATCACCTACCTGCCGAAGCCGGGCACGGTTGTCCTGCTCGCCCCCCAGTTCAACATCGTGGTTGCAGGTGACGTTGACGAGGACGTCGGCAACCTCCGGGCAAAGCAGGATGAAAAGGTCAACTACCGGCTGCCTTCAACCCCCCAGCAACCGGGGGAAGACTTCCCAGCCCTTACCGCTCCCAACATCGGCCACCTGATCTCCTCCTCTCCCGATCCAGCCGCTGCCAAGGCCCAGTTTGGCTCCGTTGGGGGGATGGCGACCGACCTTAGCTCCGCCCTCCACCTCGCTTTCTCTGCCCTCGGGCAGGCTGAAGTCACCTTTGCTGTGGACCTTCCAGAGCCGCTCACCAGCGAAAGCGGCGAACCGGTGGAGGTAAGGGTGCACGCGACGATCTCGGTCAGCGAAGGGCTGGTCTTCCGCTACGGCTACCTCGGCGCGGTCAACGGCAAGGAAGGGGTCAGCGCCGATCTGGGACCGATCGAACTGCGGAACTTCGCTGCCTGCTTCCGACACACAGCTGCCAGCGAAGATCCCTGCCCGGAACTAACCGGCATCCCAGAGAAACCCTCTTTCGGCGACGACTTCTGGGACGCAAGCGGGGAAGTTCAGATCGGCCAGGCAAGGGTTGTCTTCCGGCCCTCCCAGGAAGGGCTCTGCACCCCGCCGCCGCCGGCGCTTGGGATTGGGTTTGGCGGCGGGAGGCTGGCCTTCGCCGGCGCCGAGCTGGAGACCGGAGGGATCCCGATCGCACCAGGGGTCGACTTCGAAGCGCTTGGGGTCGGCTTCAAGGACGAACCGACTTACTCCGCCCTTGGGGGCTGCGTTGTCTTTGGTGCCGGCGGCGGTCTGGTGAAGGTGACCGGAAACGTTTACGCCGTGTTCGTGAAGGGCAAGAACACCTACACCTTCACCGGTGAAGAGCTGCCGGGTATGACCCGCCCCTACCTCTACACCGAACACGTTGGGGTTGGGGTAGGGGGGTCGGTTGAACTGGACCTGCCGGTGCTCGGTTCGACCAAGGTGGGTGAAGGTTATGTCCTCTACGTCGATAAGCCGGCTGCAGTCTCCTTTGGCGCCGGCGTCGACGTCTCGATCCCCTTTGGCCACACATACGAGCAGCCCCCGGAAGCGGGGATTGCCTTCAAGGCTGAGCTTGGTGGGGCGATCGGGCTAAGCAAGGGCTTCCCCCCTCCCTTTGTCCTCCACGGCGAGCTCGACGCAATCGTCAAGGCGCCGGGCGGAAACGAAGTGAAGGGGACGCTGAAGGGAATCTTTGCCGACGAACCGGCGAGCGGGGCTGGAGGGATTGCGATCTGCGGCAGCGCCTCGATCAAGGCCTTAGGGGTCTCCCTCGGATCCGGTACCGCTGGGATCGGCTACCACTGGGGAGACAGCCTCAGCCAGCTTGCAGGCGACATCCACATCGGCGGGAGCTGCAGCGACGAATGGTTCACCTCCTTTGAAGCGATCAAAGTCCAAGGCCAAGCGGCAGCCGCTAACCGCACCTTTACCGTTGCTGCCGGCACCGACGCATTCGACCTCCACCTGCACGGGATCACGGCGCAGGCCCTCCTGCGGGGTCCGGGCGCTACCCAGATCGCGGTTGGAAAGTTTGCGCCGGGCACCGTCTACCGCAGTGGCGGGGCGGTCGTGGTCGTCAGCAGCGGGGGCGAAGGGCTGGTCGTGATCGAACGGCCCCGGCCCGGCCGCTGGCGGGTAGTTGGCGTCGGCGGCTTCGCGGTGGCCTCCGGCAGCCGCCCGGCGATCAAGGTCCGGCTGAGCGGTAGAGGGTTCACCCGGCTCTTGCGCTACACCTTGGGCGGCCCCCATCGCTCGGCGGTCTTCATCGAAAGGGCGGGCCGGGACGAACCGGTGATCGGCACCGCAACCGGCGGTCGGGGCCGGATCCGGTTCTCGATCCCACCGGGCCGCGGCCGTCGCCAGATCGTCGCCGCCGTTTACAAGGGGCGGGTTCCCTCGCAGACGGTCACCGTCGCCTGGGTCAGCCCCCCGCGGCAGCGTCGGCTTCCGAAGGTGCGGGGAATCAGGCTGCGGCGGACTAAAGGAGGCTTCACCCTCCGGTTCCGGCGCGTCCGCGGCGCCCAAGCCTACCTGGTGAAGGTAGGGCTGAAGGACGGGACAAGGGAGCAGTTCCGGACCACAGCGACACAGCTTGCTGTTGGGGGCATCTACCCGGAGGTAGGGGGCGTTGTCACGGTCGTTGCAGCGGGAGACGGGGTGTACCTAGCCAACGGGCCGCCTCGCAAGGCACGGTTGCGGCCGTTCCTAAGGGCAAGGCGGAAGTAGCGGTCGGGCCGGCTCTCCTTGGCTGGAGTTTGGCTTCGCCTTTCCTTCGCTCTAGCCCACTGGGGAAGCTGGGTCTTATAGGGACCGTCGTGGTAAATCCGGCCGTCGTCAACCGTTTGCGAAGGCGCCTGCGCGGCACCACACCGGCTCGATCCCAAGGCCGTGCCTTGAAGGCAGAGCAGCCAGTGGTTGTGCAGCGAGAGGAAGGAGGGGATCCCCCGGGCCGCGGTCTGTCCGACCAGCTCGCCACCGAGGTTGTGGAGGTTGCGAAAGTGGACGGCGCGTGGCTTGAGGCGGTCGAGCAGGGCCGCGAAGTGAGCGGTGATCGGCGGGTCGTCGAGCTCCCGGCGTGGGTTGCGCGGGTCGAGCAGGGCGTGGGGACGGTTGAAGACGCCAAACAGCCGGACCCCGTCCTGCTCCGCCTCCCGCAGCTCGTAGGGCGGGCCGCTCGGGTCGGCCGGGGCGGCGGCGGCGTAGAAGACCGAGACCTCGTAGCCGCGGCGGACCAGCTCCTTCGCCACCAATCTCGGCACCAAGGTGCCCCCGCCGCTGTCGCTGAAGCCGTAACTTGTCAACAGCAGCGGCCCCTTGCGCGCGGACCGGCGGGCGGGGACCGGGATCGCCCGCGCCTGCTCGCGCAGCTTGCGCGCCAGCCCGGGCAACGGCAGCGCCCGCCGCTCGAGCGCTCCGGCAAGCTCGAGCAGCGCCGCGCGGCGGGCCGCCGCGGGGTCGAGCAGCTCCCAGTCGAGCTCCGGGACCAGCTCCCGCAGCTGCAAGGCGGCGATCAGCTCCTCCAGCGCCCGTTAAACCTCCAGCCGCTCCTGTTCCTGATTACGCTCATCCGAGAGGTTGTCGCCGTGGCGGCGCAGGCAGATCACCGGCCCGCCGGGGGTGTGGCGGAAACGAAACCGACGGGCTGCGCGCAGCCAGAAGTGGAAGTCCTGGGAGATCCGGTAGGAGGGGTCGTAGCGGCCGACCGTTTCGTAGACGCGGCGGTGGACCATCCGCGTGGGGTCGATCAGGTAGTTGTGGCGGCGAACCAACGTCCGCAACAGCTGCCCGGGGTACAGTTCGGCGCTCGGCCAGCTGCCGATCTCCCGACCCTCGCCGTCGATGATCGAGGCGTCACCGTGGACGACGCCGGTCTGCGGGTGGCGGTTGAAGATCGCGACCTGGCGGCCCAGCCGATCGGGAAGGCAGCGATCGTCGTCGCCTAACAGCGCGATCAGCTCGCCCCGCGCCTCCCCCACGATCGTGTTGTAGGCGGCAGCGATCCCTTCATTTGAAGGGTGGCGAACCACCCGCACCCGGCTGTCCGCAAAGGACCGGACCACCTCGCCTACGCGCGGGTTGGTGGTTCCGTCTTCGACGACAACCAGCTCGAAGCGATCGAACCCTTCCTGGGCCAGCACGCTTTCAATCGCCTCCGCGAGGTAGGTGTCGCGGTTGTAGGTTGCGATGCCCACGGTCACCCGTGGCTCGCGGCTGCGCGGGTAGGACGGGACGGGGGCCATCGTGCCTTCCAGCCCCTTGATCGGCGGCGGCGCAGGCGGCCTTGAGGGTGGCCGGCGCTCGCCCCTCAGGGGCAGGCGCCGGCCAACCGCCCGAGCCGCCAGCCCGCCGCGCCGCTAGACGGTGTGCGCAAAGCCGACCCAGACCGCCTGGCCGCCGGCGGCAAGCCGGGCCTCGGCCGTTGCCAGCGCTCGCAGGTAGGCAAGGGCTGCAGCCTCCAGCGTGTCGGTTGAAACCCCCTGGCCGGAGCCGGTCTGGCCGTCCACCTCCACCACCACCGAGACCTCGCCAAGGGCGTCCTGGCCCTCGGTCACCGCGCTGGCATGGAACTCGCGCAGCGCCGCCCGCATGCCGGTTGCACCGTTCAGCGCCTTGAACAGCGCGTCGAGCGGCCCGTCGCCGGAGCTGGTCGCCTTGCGCGGGCCCGAACCCTCCCCGACCGCCTCGACCTCGACCGTCGCCTGGGGCTCGCGACCGCTGGCGGCAACAACCTCGAAGGAGCGCAGCTCGTAGCCGCGGAGACCCTCGGCCCGCAGCTCGTCGGCTACCAGCGCCTCGAGGTCCATCGCGGTCAGCGCCTTCTTGCGGTCGGCAACCTCCTTGAACCGGCGGAAGGCGGCGTTCAGCGCCTCGCCATCGACCTTGTAGCCAAGCGCCTCCAGCGCCTGGCGCAGCGCGTGGCGGCCGGAGTGCTTGCCGAGCACGATCGCGTTGGACGCAAGGCCGACCGACTCGGCATCCATGATCTCGTAGGTCTTGCGCTCCTTCAGCACGCCGTCCTGGTGGATGCCGGCCTCGTGGGCGAAGGCGTTGCGACCGACGATCGCCTTGTTCGGCTGCACCGGGTAGCCGGTCAACCGCGAGACCAGCCGGCTGGTCTTGGCGAGCTCCCGGGTTTCGATCCCGGTCCACAACCCCAGCGCCGGTTCGCGGGTGCGCAGCGCCATCACGATCTCCTCGAGGGAGGCGTTGCCGGCCCGCTCGCCGATCCCGTTGACCGCGCACTCGACCTGGCGGCAGCCCGCGCGCAGGCCAGCAAGCGAGTTGGCAACCGCCAGCCCCAGGTCGTCGTGGCAGTGGACCGACACGGTCACCTCGCGCAGCCTCGGCACCAGCTCGAACAGCCGCGTGAAGATCCCCGCGTACTCCTCAGGGTAGGCGTAGCCGACGGTGTCGGGGACGTTGATCGTGGTCGCCCCCTCCTCGAGCGCGATCGCGATCGCTTCGGCCATGAATTCGAGGTTGGAGCGGGATCCGTCCTCGGGCGAGAACTCGACGTCATCGACCAGGCTCCTGGCATGGGCGACCGCGGCGCGGATCTGCCCAAGCACGTCGGCGCGGGTGGTCTGCAGCTTGCGCTCGATGTGGATGTCGCTGGTGGCGATGAAGGTGTGGATCCGCGGCCGTTGTGCATCCTTGATCGCCTCCCAGGCGGCGTCGATGTCCTGCTTGGCGGTGCGTGCCAACGCGCAGATCACCGGCCCTTCGACCTCCCGCGAGATCCGCTGGACCGCGTCGAAGTCCCCGGGGGAGGTGATCGGAAAGCCGGCCTCGATCACATCGACGCCAAGCCGGGCAAGCTGGTGGGCGATCTCAAGCTTCTCCTGGGTTTTGAGCGAGACCCCCGGCGACTGCTCGCCGTCGCGCAGCGTGGTGTCGAAGATCAGCACCCGATCCTCCGCCCTGCGCCCTTGCGCCTGCCCGCCTGTTGCCTGCTCGTTCATGCCGTTACTCCTTTCTACCTTGCGTTTCCTTTGCCCTGCGCTGCTGTTGGTGGAGCGGCCGCCGCCGCGCGAGTCCTATTCCCCCCGCAGGGGGAGGAGCAGTCGGAGGGGAAGGTGCAGGTAGAGGTACGACATCCGCTGCCCGAGACTTTAGGAGCGCAGGGACCGGAAACGTAGGGACCTGCCGCCCGGTGCAGGGTTCCTGCACGCAGCCGGCTCAAGCCGGTTAGGCCCAGGTTTGGGTGCGCAGCCGCGCCCGGGGTCGCAGCTCGCAGCCAAGGCTGCCGCCCGAGCGCAGTTCCTGCGAGAGCAGATCATGTCGCCACTGCTCGACCGCTCAGGTAGCGATCCTTTTAGACCCCCCTTTGGCCTGCGGCCCGCCTAGCGGCTCGATCAGGCCGGCCGGCACCGCCCTAACGGCTCGAGGCCCCGCCAGGCTCGGGGGCGCGGGAATAAGGCCGCTGGCACCCGCCTCGCTAGCCTGCCCCCCGCGCCTGCCTACGCCCGCCGCTTACGCCACCGCCGCCGCCTTCTGCGCGCCCGCCGATGCTTTGCCTTTGCCCGGGTGATCGTGACCTTGCCGCTGGTGGTGACAAGTCAAGCTCATAGGGGCGAAGCAGCAGCACGACTAACAACAGCAAGCCACCCTCCCCGAGCAGACCGAGCGTGGCTGCGATCGTCTTCGCCCGCCCGAACGGATGCGCACGCTGAAGGACCGGCTTTGTCAGCAGCAACCAAATCACGGCTCCAACGGAGAGAAGCGTCGAGCCGCGCGTGCGCAACTCACTCACCTGGCGATCCTGCTATGCAAGCGCGTCTGTGCCGAGCTGGTATATGGGCTCCTCGAAACTTGCCATCCTGAGTGAAGTAAGGGCTGGCTCCGCGGACGTTTTTGTGGCGTCCTTGTTCCCAGACGATGGAACCTGTGCCGTATCGCTACGGACGCGGCCGACCGAAGACAATCAGACTGCGACCGAACTGCGCGCAGGCCTAGCTTGGCGACCGTGGCACCGCTCAGTCGATGCTTGCGCCCGTGAACGTAGGGTTGCGCAAATCGTCATGCACGCGCCATTGCGATCTTCTCATCCTGCGACGCTCGGCGGGCGGACGCTGTTTGGTCGCCGTTTTGACGGCCGGTCATTCCGATCCTCTGCTGGTCGCGCCGGGGCGTGAGCGCAATAATTGGTCTATGCCACGGATCGCAAGCACCCCGACACGCGCTCGGCTCGAGCGCTCGCCCGCGAGCGCCGATGTGGTCGAAGCTGTGCTTGGCGCAAGCCGCGTGCTGCTGGCGCTTGCCGCACGCTCGCTGGCGGGCATCGCCGAGCAGGTGACGCTCCCTCAGTACCGCGCGCTCGTCGTGATCGCCTCACGCGGACCCCAGCGCATTGCCGATCTCGCGCAGGCACTTGGGGTCACGCCCTCCACCGCCACCCGGATGTCCGATCGGCTTGTCCGCAAGGGCCTCGTACGGAGGCGCGCCGTGCCGACCGACCGCCGGGGGGTCCGTCTCCATCTGACGAACGAGGGCAAACGGCTGGTGGAGGAGGTGACAAGCGTGCGCAAGGCTGAGATAGCGCGCATTCTGCGAAAGCTCTCCGCGCGTGACCGCGCGCAGATGGTCGAGCTGTTCAGCCGCTTTTCAAGCGCCGCGGGAGAGGTTCCCGATCGCGATTGGCAGCTCGATCTGGGCATCTAGGCGGAATCCTCGCGCGAGCCCCGCTCGCGCAACTGAGCGTGATAGATCGTCTGGTCGCGGACCGAGACAATCAGCGTGGAGATCGCAACGGCTACCATCGCAGGGGCAAGCACGGCGACAGAGCTCGTCATCTCCGCCACCATCACCGTCACCGCAAGCGGCGCGCGCGAGATGCCGCCAAAGATTGCCATCATGCCGACCACCACGAACGCCCCCGGCGAGCTCCCGACGCCGGGAGCGATCGGCTCGAGCAGCCGCCAGACAGCAAGGCCGGTAAAGGCCCCAATAACCATGCCCGGGCCAAAGACTCCCCCCGATCCGCCGCTACCGATCGACAGCGCCGTCGCAATGATGCGGGCAAAGGGGGCCAGCAGAATGATGTAGATGGGAGTATGCGAAAGCTGGTCTCCAAGGCCCTTCTGAACCCAGCCGTAACCGGTGCCGAGCACCTCGGGCATCGCGAGTGCAAGCAGGCCGACAAGCAATCCGCCAAGCGCGGGTCTCAACAGCGCGGGTAGCATCACTCGGTGCGCGAGCGTAATTGTTCCGTAGAAGATGCGCGCGTAAATAATGCCGACAAGGCCACCAATTGCCCCGAGCAGGCCGAACCACAGCAGCTGGTAGGACGAGAAGCGGTAGCTGCCTGCAACCGCGAACAGCGGGTGATAGCCGAACCAGGCGCCGAAGATCGCGTAGGCGACGCTCGCCGCGAGCAATCCTGGAACGAGCGCCGCGAATTCGAAATCTTCGCGGTAGAGGATGTCTGCCGCGAGCACTGCGCCACCAAGGGGGGCGGAGAAGATCGCGCCGATCCCCGAGCCGATCCCAGTCGCGACCGCGATCCGTCCATCGGCGTCTGAGAGCCCCAGATAGCGCGTGATCAGCGAGCCGAACCCGGCGCTTATCTGTGCGGTGGGACCCTCCCTGCCACCAGAGCCACCCGAGCCGATCGTGAGCGCCGAGGCGAGAATCTTGACGACGATCGCGCGCGGTCGAATCGAGCGTGGGTCGCGATGGACGGCAGCGATCGCCGCATCGGTACCGTGCCCCTCGGCCTCCGGCGCGAAGGCGAAAACCAAAAATCCCGAGAGCAAGCCGCCGACTGCGAGCACGAGCGGGATCGCCCAAGGACGCGAGAAGCCTGCGCTACCCGGCGCGTAGCCTTCACCGGCGGCGCTCGGAACCCGGTAGCCGCCAAGGACGCCCAGGAAGAGGTCGGTCGCCAGGCGCAGTAGCTCGTAGAAGACGACCGCCCCGAGCCCTGCGACGATGCCAATCGCCACGGCGAGCAACAACCAGCGCCGCTGTACGCCAAGCTGGTCCAGGGTTGAACCGATCTTCGCCCCCAGCTCTCTCAGGCCGACACCCCTAGATACGTCAAGCGCACCGGCAGGCTCAGGCGATTAGCGCCCCACTGGCGAAGTGGTCGCTGCGGCAATCCCGTGCAGCCTCCAGTCGCTTTGCAAGTCGATTGCATTGAGCGTTTGATGCTTACCCCACTGATCAGCTTAGAGGATTATTGTATAATGCATATATCTTCCGGCGTCCGGGTACCCCGACCGCACGCTCTGCCCTAGCGCGCTCATGCCTGCTCAAGGGGGCCCTCGAGGGCGCTGGCAAGCGTCACGCGCTTGCGCATAGCACTCGCTGTGCGCGGGCCTATAGACCGGCAGCCAGTTCGCTCATGTAGCCGGCAAGGCGGCGCGGCTCCTCCGCGTGCAGCGCCGAGAGCGAGGCCAGCGGATCCTCGCCTCGATCGTTCAATAGGACGCACACCAAGCGGTGGTTTGAGCTACCGCGAACCCGGCGCACGAGCCCCTCGGCTTGTGCGCGATCGAGCAGCCCGACCGGACTCTGGTGGCCGGTGGCGAAAGAGCAGGTTGGAGGCAAGCTCGCCCACGGTTGGCCCGTCCACGGACTCCTGCCCGCGAACAGCACCCAGCAGTTGGTGCTTGGCAGGCGTCATTCTGACTTCGCGCGCGCACTCTTCACTCCAGCGCAAAAAGCGCCGCAGGTCGGCGCGCAGTGCGAGCAGTCGCCGATAGCCGTTGCATCCGACCCGGCTTTAGTTAGCCTCACCCGGACACAGCGCTTGCGGGGTGCCTCCGCTGGCTTGCACCAGCATCGGTTCTCGCCTCACCGACAGCTGCCTTGCCGGAGGCTCCCTATCAGCTTAGCACCGCAGTACAGCCGTCTTCAAAGCCGTCGGAGGCGACGATCTCGGCCACCACCTCCTCCGGCACGGGCGAGTCGGTGGTGACCACCATCGCCGCCAACCGACCCCGGCCCTCCCCCTGGCTGCCGTCCGGCGAGCGCCCGACCGCCGCCGAGGAGATGTTGACCCCGTGGGCTCCAAACACGCTGCCAACCCGGCCGATCATCCCCGGCAGGTCGGCGTAGCGGAAGACCGTGACGTAGGGCTCGAGCGCGACGGTGAACCGCTGGCCGTACACCTCCACCAGATGCGGCACCCGCTGGGGGCCGATCGCGGTGCCAGCGACCGCGACGTTCTCGCCCCCGGCGCGGACGGTCACCCGGATCAGCTCGTGGAAATCCTGCGCCTCCGAGACCGCCTTGGCCTCCACCACGATCCCCCGCTCCTCGGCAATCGCAGGCGCGTTGACGAGGTTGACCGGCTGCTCGGTCCTGCCTTCGAGCACGCCGCAGATCGCCGCCAGCGTGAGCAGGCGGGTGTCAAGCTCGGCGATTCTGCCCAAGTAACCTGCCTCCACCCGTTCGATCGCGCTGCCCTTCGCCAACGCCATCGCCAGCCGCCCGAGCTGGCGGGCAAGCGGCAGCAGCGGCCCCAGCACCTCCATCTCCTCGGGACGAACAGCTGGGATGTTGACGGCGGTTGTAACAACCCCGCCGCAGAGGGCCGCGACAACCTGCTCTGCAACCTGGTAGCCGGCGCGGTCGGTCGCCTCTGCTGTAGAGGCGCCGAGGTGAGGGGTGACCACAACCCGCTCGTGGGAGAGCAGCGGGCCCGGCTGGGGCGGCTCGCCTGCGAAAAAATCGAGCGCCGCGCCGGCCACCTTGCCGCTTTTCCAGGCCCGCCAGCAGCGCCTGCTCGTCCACCAGGCCGCCGCGGGCGACGTTGAGGATCCGCACCCCGTCGCGCATCCGCTCGATCGCCGCGGCATCGATAAACCCTTCGGTCTAGGGGGTTTTCGGGAGGTGGATCGTGATGAAGTCGGCCGCGCCGAAGACCGCCTCGGCGGAAGCAGCCTGCTCCACCCCCAGCTCCCGGAAGCGCTCGGCCCCTACGTACGGGTCGTAAGCGATTAGGTGCATTTGGAAGGAGCGGGCCCGTTGGGCCACCAGCTGGCCGATCCGCCCAAAGCCGATGATCCCCAGCGTCTTTTCGTAAAGCTCGACTCCCGAGAACCGTGACCGCTCCCAACGGCCTTCCTGAAGCGCGCGGTGGGCCTGGGGGATGTTGCGGGCCAGCGCCAGCAACAGCGCGACGGTGTGCTCGGCAGCGGTGACCACGTTCGACTGGGGGGCGTTGGCGACGATGACCCCCCGCCTGGTGGCGGCCTCGACGTCGACGTTGTCGACCCCCACCCCGGCTCGACCGATCACCTTCAGCCGCTCGCCCCGCTCGATCAGCTCGGCGGTCATCTTGGTTGCCGAGCGGATCACGATCCCGTCGAACTCGCCGATCCTCTCGGCGAGCTGGTCGGCGCTCCAGCCGATCCCCTCCTCAACCTCCAGGTGGCGCTTGAGCAGCTCGATCCCAGAGCTGCCGATCCGCTCCGCTACCAGGACCTTACTACGGCAAACCGGTCGAGGTGCTGCACGACGTCGATCTGCTGATCGAGGGCGGTAGCACCTTTGCGCTGGTGGGACCGAGCGGGTCTGGCAAGAGCACGCTGGTGGCGCTGCTTGCCCGCCTGTACGACCCAAGCCAGGGCCGGGTGACGATCGACGGGTGCAACCTGGCGCAGCTGCAGCTGGCGAGCCTGCGCTCGGCGGTCGCCTACGTCACCCAGGAACCGTTCCTGTTCTCGGCGATCGCCGAGAACATCGCCTACGCCCGCCCCGAGGCGAGCCTTGCCGAGATCGAGGCGGCCGCCGAGGTGGCGCAGGCCGCCGAGTTCATCGCCGCCCTGCCCGACGGCTACCGGACCCGGATCGGCGAGCGCGGCCTCACCCTCTCCGGCGGCCAGCGGCAGCGGCTGGCGATCGCGCGGGCGCTGGTGGCCCGTCCCCGGATCCTGGTCCTTGACGACGCCACTTCGGCCCTTGACGCCTCCACCGAGCGGGAGCTGCTTGCGGCGCTGCGGCGAGAGCGGGTCGCCCCAACCACGATCCTGGTCGCCCAACGGCCCTCGGCGGTGAGGCTGGCCGACCGGATCGCGGTGATCGAAGGAGGTCGGGTGACCGCGGTCGGCGACCACGAAGAGCTGCTCGCGCGCAGCTCCTTCTACCGCGAGCTCTGCGGCGTTGTAACCGAGCGGGTGTCCCACCACCAGCCCCGGGAGGTGGTGGGGTGAGCCCGCGCGGCGGACGGCTGACCCACCTGCGCTCGCTGCTGGGCCCGCTCTCCCGTTACAAAGCCCGGGGTGCCGCTACCTTGCTCGCCTTGGTGATGGGCACGGCCGCCTCGCTGGCCCCGCCGCTGCTGGCGAAGCTGGCGATCGACCGGGGGATCGAGCGCCACCAAACCGCGGTGCTGATCGCCACCGTCGGCGCCTTCTTCGCCGCCGCCTTGATCGCCTGGGCCGCCTCCTACCTCCAGACCTACCTGGTCGGCTGGATCGGCCAACGGGCGTTGTCGGAGCTGCGGATCAAGATCTTCGCCCACCTCCAGGGCCTCGACCTGCGCTTCTTCGAGCAGCGGCCGGCGGGAATTCTGATCTCGCGGCTGACTAACGACGTCGAGGCGCTGGACACGCTGGTCACCGACTCCGTCGTCACCCTCTTTCAAGCCGGCTTCACCCTGCTCGGCACGGTCGGGCTGCTGCTCTACCTCGACCTTGAACTGGCGTTGATCACCTTCGCGATCTGTTTACCGATGGCGGCGCTCTCGGTCTGGTTTCGGCTTGCCTCGGCCGGCGCCTTCCGGCGCACCCGCGAGACGATCGGCGCGCTCACCGCCTACCTGCAGGAGTCGCTGTCGGGGATCCTGGTGGTGAAGAGCTTCGGCCAGGAGGAACGCCATGAAGCCGGTTTCGCCCGGCGCAGCGACGCCAACCGCGGGGCGAACATGGAGACCGTCTACCTCAACGGCGCCTACTTCCCCGCCGTTGAACTGCTCTCCGGGCTCGGGATCGCCGCGATCATCTACTTCGGCGGCGGGCAGGTCCTCGGCGGCCACCTTTCGATCGGCACCGTTGTCGCCTTCGTGGCCGCCCTCTCCAACCTCTTCGAACCGATCCAACAGCTCTCCCAGCTCTACACCACCTACCAGTCGGGGATGGCCGCGCTCGAGAAGATCTTCAACCTGTTGGCGGAGCGGCCCGACCCGAGGGACGCAGACGGCGCCGAGGAGCTTGGGCCGATCCGCGGCAGCGTCCGCTTCGAGCAGGTCTCCTTCAGCTACGTCGGAGCCGAAGGCCCGTTTGCGCTGGAGGGGATCGACCTCGAGGTGCCGCCGGGTCAGACGGTCGCCCTCGTGGGGCCGACCGGCGCCGGCAAGAGCACCTTCGTCAAGCTGCTGGCCCGCTTCTACAACCCGACCATCGGCCGCGTGTTGATCGACTCCGTCGACCTGCGGGAGGTGCGGGGCGGGACCCTGCGCCGCCAGCTTGGGATCGTGCCCCAGGAGGGGTTCCTGTTCCCCGGCACCGTGTTCGAGAACATCGCCTTCGGCAAGGAGGGGGCCGACGAGTGGGAGGTGCGGGAGGTGCTGGCCGCCTTGGGCGCGTCCGAGCTGATCGACGGCCTGCCCCAGGGCCTCGCCACCCAGGTCGGCGAGCGCGGGGTGAGGCTGTCGGCGGGCCAGCGGCAGCTGGTTGCCTTTGCGCGGGCGCTGCTGGCCGACCCCCGGATCCTGATCCTCGACGAGGCCACCTCCAGCGTCGACCCGCTCACCGAGCGGCGGCTGCAACGGGCGCTGCGGCGGCTGCTCGCCGGACGGACCGCGTTTGTGATCGCCCACCGGCTCTCGACGATCCGATCGGCGGGGCTGATTGTGGTGCTGGAGGGCGGCAGGATCGTCGAACGGGGCACCCACGAGGAGCTGCTTTCAGCCAACGGCCGCTACGCCTCCCTCCACCGTGACTGGCAAGCGGCGGCGTAGGGGGAGGAGGAGCCTGCGGCTGGCAGCGTGAATGTGGCCAACGCTTCACAACTAGCTCGAGACCGTGGCGAGGAGCACCTTACAAACTGCGACCGTGTAGTTACGGTATCGCGAAGAATGACGGCACCGTGCCATGAGCACCGTAGGAAGCACTTTCGACCGGTGCGTGGCGCCGCTGAGACAATCTCTCCTGGTAGCCGTGCGCTGCCAGCAGTCGGAGCATGGGTCGCAACATTCGCGCGTGCAACAATAAGAACTGACACGGAGGCCGATCTTCAATGGCGTCAGGTTCACCTCGCTGTATCCTGCCCATCTGTTATGGCCAGGGTCTGCCGTCAGGGTGTAGCTGAGGCTCATAGACCAGCGCGCGATAGCGATCGGAGTAGATGAACCGCCGGCATGAATGCTGCAACACATTCTTCCCCTGCGCGTGTTAGCCGGGGGCGATTAACGACAAAGTGACACGCCTTCATGCCTGGCCAGCGATAAAGCACACGCGTGGGAAGCAGACGCGGATCACCCCCGCGCACGCGGGGACAACTCCAGGAGGAGCTGCTCGAGCGCCATCGCCAGCGGATCACCCCGGCGTACGCGGGGCTTCCAACAGCTCCCTCCTATCTTGCGTAAACCTCCGGGTTCTTTGGTCAAATCCGTATATGCAGTTGGTACCGATCGGTGTCGCCGCCCAGGGGCTTGGTGTCCATCCCGACACGCTGCGCCGCTTAGAGAAGGAAGGAAAGATCGACCCGCCCAAGCGCACCGCCGCTGACCCTCGGCGCTACGATCTGGCCAAGCTAGGCGGTCTTGCCCCACACAAGGCACCCTAGCTGCGCACCACGATCGCCTATGCGCGCCTATCCACCAACGGCCAAAAGGACGGCCTGGCT
>Ga0167615_1000028_pt1 | contig 55582 bp, 45 predicted proteins | sample BED_Mat_host_9_1_FD_111800 | JGI IMG/M metagenome (GOLD analysis project Ga0167615, IMG submission 111800) | Extremophilic microbial mat communities from Yellowstone National Park, USA - BED_Mat_host_9_15 (v2) (version 2) | ecosystem: Environmental > Aquatic > Thermal springs > Hot (42-90C) >... | reverse complement strand
GCCGCACCCCGGAACCTTCGATCCTGTACCCGATCGGTTCCGGCGAGGGCGGGACTTCAACCGGTTTGCCGTTTACGGTCAGTTCGACGTGGCTGTTGCCGAGGTTGAGCTCGAAGACCCGGCCGTGGAAGACGTGCGTGGCTTCCCCTTCTTCCGGCAGCAGGATCACCCCTGGCAGGAGCCGCTTGCCTTCGCTCACCAGACAGACCCAGACCCTGGCTGTCGGCTTCACGGCAACCGTTACCGCGCTCGGCGTCTGGGTTGTGGTGGTAGTGGTGCGGACGATCGCGGAGAGCTGGGGCTTCTTGGGCGGGGCAACGACAGCGTGCCGCTTGGCCGGGTGGCTTGATCCCGAGGGGTGGAGGGAGCCAACGATCGCTAGCAGCGCCACCAGCAGCAGGAGGGCGCCACCCAGGAGGTACCCCCGTGGCAGCGGCTCCCGTTCCCGGCGCCGGGCCGGTGGGTAACGGTACTCCCGCTCCTCGCTGCGCTCGAACCGCGCCTTGTACTCCTCGACCAAAGCCCGCCCGTCGAGACCGAGCGCCTCCGCGTAGGTGCGCAGGAAGCTCTTTGTGTAGGTGGGGCCTGGAAGGAGCCCCCACTCCTCGTTCTCTAAAGCCCGCAGGTACTTCGCCCGGATCTTCGTCTTGGCCTCGATCTCGGAGATGTCGATCCGCGCGCGGATCCGCGCTTCGCGCAGGGTTTGCCCGATCTCGGCCATCGCCCAGCATTATGGAGGCCGGCAGCCGCTTGGGGCTAACCACCCGGCTCGCTTTCGCCCCGGTCCTCCCCCTCCCCCGCGTGGCTTGCCGCCGCTGCCGGTTCCAGCTGCTTCAGGATCCTTGGCAGCTCGCTTGGGGAGACAAGGACCTGCCGCGGTTTCGACCCTTCGTACCCAGAGACCACCCCCCGCCGCTCGAGCATGTCGATCAGCCGGCCGGCCCTCGTGTAGCCAACCCGCAGGCGCCGCTGCAACATCGAGGTCGAGGCGGTCTGCATTTCCACGACCAAAGCAGCTGCCTGGGCGAGCAGGGGGTCGAAGTCCGGGTCCCCTCCCCCTTCCCCCTCCTCCTCGTCGTGCTCTTCTAACAGATCCTCGTTGAGCTCCGGTTCCCCCTGGCGGCGCCAATGGTCTGTCAGACGGGCGATCTGGGCCTCATCGATGTAGGCGCCCTGGATCCGCTGCAGCTTGGAGGAGCCCATCGGGCTGAACAGCATGTCCCCCGCCCCAAGCAACGTCTCCGCTCCGTTCTGATCGAGGATCACCCGGGAGTCGGTCTGGGAGGAGACGGCAAAGGCGATCCGGGAGGGGACGTTTGCCTTGATCATCCCGGTGATCACGTCGACGCGAGGGCTTTGGGTTGCAAGGAGGAGGTGGATCCCAACCGCCCGCGCCTTCTGGGCGAGCCGGATGATTGAGTCCTCAACGTCCGCAGGAGCAACCATCATCAGGTCGGCAAGCTCGTCGATAACGCAGAGGATGTAAGGGAGGGGTGGCTCGCCGCGTCGCTGCAGGGCGGCGTTCAGCTCAGGGAGGTTGCGCGTCTTCGCCAACGACATCGTCGTGTAGCGGGACTCCATCTCCCGGACCAGGTTCGCCAAAGCGGTAGCTGCCATCCGGGGGTTGGTGATCACCGGCGTGAGGAGGTGGGGGATCCCGTCGTAGTGGTTGAGCTCGACCTGTTTGGGATCGACAAGGACAAGCCTCACCTCGTGGGGGGTTGCCTGGAGAAGGATCGAGCAAAGCATTGCGTTGATCGCGCCGGACTTGCCCGACCCCGTTGCCCCGGCAACGAGCAGGTGGGGCATCCGCGTCAAGTCTGCGGCTACCGGCCGACCGGCAACGTCCTTGCCAAGCCAGACGGTAAGCGGGGAGGTTGGGGGAGGGCCCTCCCCAAAGACATCCCCAAGGTGGACGATCCGCCTCCGGCCGTTGGGAACCTCGACGCCAACCGCCTGCTTACCAGGGATCGGCGCAAGGATCCTGATCTCGGTGGCAGCAAGGGCGTAGGCGAGGTCGTCCTTAAGCTGGGCGACCTTGGAGACCTTGGTGCCGGGCGCGAGGCGGAGCTCGTAGCGGGTGATGTGGGGGCCGCAGACCGTCCCGACCACCTTTGCCTGGACCCCGAAGTGGCTAAGCGTCTCAACCAGCGTTTCCGCGACCTTTTCCCGCTCCTGTTGGCTTGCCCGGTCCGGACCGCCACCGCCGTTCTGGCTGCGCACCAAGATCGTCTGCGGGTCCGGCAGCTGCCAGGGGAAGTCCGGTTGCTCGGTGACCGCCGCCCGGTAGCGGCCGGCAGGGGTAAGGAGGTGGCTCTGCGGAGCCGTCTCTACCTCTACCTCCTCCTGCGGCTCAGCGGCCGGCTCGGTCTGCTCCTCGGTGAGCTCCGACACCGGCTCTGCCAAGCGGGCGGCAAAAACCTCCGCTCCCTCGTCCTGGTCTGCAAAGGGATCTGCGGGCTCGGCCTGGTGTCCAACCGGATCCGGTTCGGCGATCCCATCCATCCGTCGAGGCGGCCGGGCGAGGGCAAGGAGGGCGGCCTCCAACTGGCTCGCCACCCACCTGGAGAACCTGCCTGGGCCGGCAAGGGGCGGGGCCGCGAGCAAGAGGCCGGCGCCAACGAGCAGCAGCGCCAGCACAACAACCCCAGCGGTGCCCCCAACGCCGTGGGCGACAGCCCAGAGCGCCTCCCCCGGCACACCACCCCGCCGTTCCAAGAACCGCGCACCCCAGCGGGGCGTGCTCCCTTGGCCGCCGAGCGCGGCAAGCGCTAGCAGCACACCGCCGCAACCGATCCCCCACCCGGCCGCGCGGGCAGGCTCCTGCGCCGGCGGCCCTTTGAGGAGCCGGTAAGCCAGGTAGAGAAAAAGAAGCGGTGCCAGCCACCTCCCCTCCCCGACCAGGACGCCAAGCGCCCGTTCCACCCCTCTTCCAAGGCCACCGGCGCTGAGCAGGCCATACAGCGCAAGGGCCGAGAAGACCCCCAGCCCTCCCACCAAAAGGCCTAACAGCTTGCGCTCGGTGGGGGAGGGCGGGCGGAGGCTGACCGCTGCCCGCCGTTTCGCCCGCTTGCCGGCCTTGCCCCGGGTCGAGCCTTTGGTGGACCGCCGCTTCGCCATCCTCGACCGCTTCGACAGCGGCCTGCCGATCCCTGCCAAGCGGTTCTGAAAAGGCCGAATCCCCCTTACGATCGCTTTAGGAAAGCTCGTTAAACGGTGTGACGATGTCAGCAATCAGCCGTCCCCCCAGGGTCCTGGTCGTCGAGGACGATCGGGAGATCGCCGAGGTCCTGCAGCGGTCGTTGCGGCTGGAGGGGTACGAGGTCCGGATCGCCGCCGACGGCGAGACCGCCCTTACCGAAGGTCGGGCCTTCTCGCCGGACCTGATCATCCTCGACCTCGGCCTCCCCGGTGCGATCGACGGCATCGAGGTGGCGCGGAAGATCCGCGCCCAGTCCGACACGCCGATCCTGATCCTCACCGCCCGGGACGCCGTTGAGTCCCGGGTAGAGGGGCTGGACAGCGGCGCCGACGACTACATGGTGAAGCCGTTCGAGCGCCAGGAGCTGCTGGCGCGGATGAGGGCCCTGCTGCGGCGACGGCCACCCCGGGGCAGCGCGGTCCTGAAGGTCGGGGACCTGGAACTAAACCCTGACACCCACGAGGTCCGCCGCGGCAACCGCCAGATCGACCTCACCCAGCGGGAGTTTGAGCTCCTTGAATACCTAATGCGCAACGAGCGGATCGTGATCTCCCGGCAGCGGCTGCTGGACGAGGTCTGGGGCTACGAGCCGTTCTCGCTTACCAACACGATCGAGGTCTTCGTCTCCAACCTCCGGCGGAAGCTCGAGGCGGGGGGAGAGCCCCGCCTGCTCCACACGATCAGGGGGGCTGGGTACGTCCTTCGCGCCTAGGATCTCCGCCACGTTACAACGCCTCGGCGGGCGGCTTTCGTCAAGCCTTGATCGCCTTCCGATTCGGCTCCGGTTGGCCCTTGTCTCTGCCCTCCTTACCTTCGCGATCCTCTGCGCCTTTGCCGTCGTCGTCGGCTACCTCACCGCCCACCGGCTTCGCTCCGACTTCAACCGTGAGGTGCTGCAGAGCGCCGAGCAGGTGGAGATGGAGCTGCGGGTGTTCGTCAATCCGGCAACCGGGGAGTACGAAACGATCTACCCCTCCCTCCAGGAACTCGCCGCTCCAGCCCAAGCGGTGATCCGCCTCTACAGCGAGGCTGGGGTCCCGTTTGCCCAGTGGCCGGCGCGGTCGATCCCCCTTCCGCCGGTTCCGCTTGGCCTCCCGCCCGGCCGGGAGCTAGAGACCGCGGGGGATGGCTATGTAGCGGTCACGATCGCTGCCTTCGTCCGCAACCCCACTACCGGGGTCGGCTTCGGCCGGATTCTGATCCAGTACGCCCGGCCGCTCTCCGAGGTGAACAGCGCGATCGCGAGGGTAGAGCTGTTCTTGCTGTTCGGCGTCTTCGCCGGCAGCGGCCTTGCCCTCCTCGCCGGCTCCCTGATTGCCCGCCGGGCGATGGCGCCGATCGCTGCCTTAACCCAAGCAGCAGCCCGGATCGCCCGCACCAGGGACTCGACCCTGAAGATTCCGGAGGTTGCCGCCGACGACGAGGTCGCCGAGCTCGCCCACACCCTCTCCGGGATGCTTGCCGAGCTTGCCAAAGCCCACCAGGAAACGGAGCGGACCCTGCTTAGGCAGCGGCAGTTCATCGCCGACGCCTCCCATGAGCTGCGGACGCCCCTGACCTCGGTGCTTGCCAACCTGGAGCTGATCGTGGAACGGGCTGGGGCCGGCGAACTCGACCCGGAGCTTGGCGAGGCGGCCCGCTCCGCCCTGCGCTCCTCGCGCCGGATGCGGCGGTTGGTCTCAGACCTGCTCCTGTTGGCCCGCAACGACAGCCAACGGGCCCTCCCCCGCCAGCCGGTCGATCTTGCCGACGTCGTGATCAACGCCGCGGCCGAGCTCGGGCCGATCAGCGAAGCCCACGACCTTGTGGTGGAAGCCCAACCGGCGTTGGTAGAGGGATCCCGGGACGAGCTGGAACGGGTGGCGATCAACCTGATCGAGAACGCCCTCCGCTACACCCCGCCGGGCTCCTCGATCTGGGTGCGAACAGGCGTAGCGGACGGGACTGCGCAGCTGATCGTCGAAGACAACGGGCCGGGGATCGACGAGGACCTTGCCGACCGGCTTTTCGAACGGTTCGTGCGCGGAGCAGGGGACCGGGGCGGCTCCTTCGGCCTGGGCCTAGCGATCGTCCACTCCGTTGTCGCCACCCACGGTGGGAAGGTCTGGGTGGAGCGGGCGATGGAGCGGCCCAGCAAAGCCAACGGTGGCAAGGGCGGCGCCCGGTTTGTCGTCCAGCTCCCGCTGCTCAAGGAGCGGGCGGACGGCTTGGCTCAAACCTCTACCACCACCGGCAGCACCATCGGCCGGCGGCGGAGCCGGTCGTAGATCAGCTTCGCAAGATCGTCGTGGAGCGCCTTCTGGATCAGGTCGACCTCCCGGATCTCCTCGCGGGCACACCGGTCAAGCGACTCGGCGACCGCTAGCCGGATCTCCCCCACCAAGCCGTCCGCACCGCCACCTACAAACGGCACCCCTCTAAAGACCACCTCCGGTTCTGCAAGGGCGCGGCCGTCCGCCCCGCTGATCGCAGCTACCACGATCACCACCCCATCGGCGGAAAGCAGGCGGCGATCCCGCAGCGCCGCGTCCGTTACATCCCCGATCTCAAGGCCGTCGACGTAGACCATGCCGGCCCGCTCCCGGGCGCCAAACCGGGCTCCATGCTCGTCGATCACCAGCGGCAAGCCGTTTTCCCCCTCGAAGACGGCGTCGGGCTCGACCCCAACCTCTTCAGCAAGCCGGGCGTGGAGCTTCAACCGCTTGTAGTCCCCGTGGACCGGCATCACGTAGCGGGGGTTGGTGAGGTTGATCATCAGCTTCAGCTCCTCGGCGTGGCCGTGGCCGGAGGCGTGGACCGGCGCCTCCCGAGGGGTGATCACCTCGCAGCCGATGTGGTAGAGGCGGTCGATCGTTTCGTTGACGGCCCGCTCGTTGCCGGGAACGGGGTTTGCAGCAAAGACCACCGTGTCGCCGCTGTGGAGGCGGACCTGGGGGTGGTCGTGGTGGGCCATCCGCCGGAGTGCCGAAAGCGGCTCCCCCTGGGAGCCGGTTGTGATGATCACCAGCTCGTCATCTGGGAAGTCGGCGATCTCGCGGGGGCCGACAACCAGCCCCTCGTCGACCTGGATGTGGCCAAGGGACCGGGCGATCGAGAAGTTCTTCCGCAGCGAGCGGCCGATCAGCGCCACCCGCCGACCAACCGCCTGTGCGGCGTCGCAGGTCTGCTGGATCCGGTGGATGTTGGAGGCGAAGCTGGTGATCAGGATGCGGCCTTCGCAGCGGCCGAAGAGCTCCTCCAGGGCAGGGCCAACCGACGACTCGGAGGGAGAGAACCCAGGGCGGTCGACGTTGGTGGAGTCGCCGCAGAGCAGCAACACCCCTTCCTGGCCCAGCTCGACGAGGCGGGCGAGATCGGTTGGTGGTCCGTCGACGGGGGTCTGATCAAACTTGTAGTCGCCGGTAAACAAGACGGTTCCAAGCTCGCAGCCAAGCGCAACCGCGCAGGCGTCGGGAATCGAGTGGGTGACGTGGATCAGCTCCAGCAGGAAGGGGCCTACCTCGACCCGTTCTCCGGTCGCCAGCCGCTTCAGCGGCACCCCCTTCAGCTTGTGCTCCTCCAGCTTGGCGCGGGCCATCTCGATCGTCAGCGGCGAGCCGTAAACCGCCGGCGGCCTGGGAAGCTCCCGCAACAGCCAGGGCAGCGCGCCCAGATGGTCCTCATGGCCGTGGGTGATCACGATCCCGGCTAAGTCCTGCCAGCGGTCGCGGACATAGCTGAAGTCTGGAAGCACCAGGTCGATCCCGACCATCTCGGGGGAGGGGAAGCGCAGCCCGCAGTCGATCACCACCAGCTGGCCGTTGAGCTCGACCACGGTCATGTTCTTGGCGATCTCGCCAAGACCACCGAGCGGCAGCACGCGAAGCGAAGACACCTGAGGCCCTACCCTCTACTCACGCAGCGCCAGGCACCGTTTGGCTGCCGGCAAGCAACCCTTGCCGCTCAAGCATCTTCCGGATCGCCTCCTGCTCCCGCCTGTCTGCCTCGACAAGGGGTAACCGCAACCCGCCGACCCGGAAGCCGAGCAGGTTTAGAGCCGCCTTGATCCCGATCGGGTTGGTGGTAATGGAGAGGGTGTCGTAGACGTCCTTGAGCTGGGCGTCAAGCTCAGCCCGCCGCTGCGGTTGATCGACCATCTGCCGCATCCGCTCGCCAACGATATGGCTTGCGACGAGGATTCCGCCAGCCCCACCCAGTTCAAGGGTCGGCCGGAACAGGTCGTCGTTGCCGGCGTAAAGCTCCAGGCCGTCGATCGGCTGCAGCTCCTTTGGGTTTGCCTGTTTGACGGCGACGACGTGCTCCAACTCCGCCAGCCGGGCGAGGAGCTCCGGGCCCATGTTGGTGGCGGTTCTAGAGGGGATGTTGTAGAGGACGATCGGTTTGTCGGTGGCCCGATCGATCGCTTCGAAGTGGCGGATCAGTCCCCGCTCGGGTGGACGGTTGTAGTAAGGGGTGACAACGAGCACCCCGTCGACGCCAAGTTCGGTCGCCCGTTCGGTGAGGTGGACGGCGTGCCTGGTGTCGTTGGAGCCGGTCCCCGCTACGATCGTGAACTGCGCTGGCCGCTCCTGCACGGCAAGCTCGATCAGGGCCAGCTGCTCCTCGTCGGTGAGGGTAGGCGCCTCGCCGGTGGTGCCGGCGACGACAGCGCCGTCCGAGCCGTGGGCGGCGAGATGGTGAAGGAGCCCAACAAAGGCCTCCTCCGCTACTTGGAGCCGGTCGTCAAAAGGGGTAACGACGGCGGTAAGGATCGTGCCAAGGGAGCCCATCTTTCGAAAAAGTATCCCACTCCCTGCCGCTGGCCGGTGTCGGCGGCGGTGGTCGTACACCCGTTGAAATATCGGTTGCGCAAGCCGCAGGTCGAGCCGTACATCGGTTGAGCATCACCTCCGCCAGGCGCACCACCCTTGACGGCTTCCGATAGGGGGGTTGGAATGCCTGCGGTAGATAGCGGCTATACGTGGCTCGCCCGCACCACCGGGGAGCGGGCCCGGGTCCTGGACATGGGCAAGCGGCTTCTGCCAGCCCAGCTGGTGACGATCGGCGCTGCCCTTGTCTTCTCCCTGGTGTTGATCCCTACCGCTGGCCCCTCTTTAGCGATCGCCCTCCTTGGCTTGAGCGCGGTCTTCCTCTACAGCCGCCGCCGGCTCCGCAGAGCGGTTGCCCCGGAGCTGTGGATCGCCTCTACCTTGCTCCTTGCCGAGCTCCTGTTAGGGGCGGGGATTCTCGCCGGCCACGGCTCCCAGCGGATCCTCCTGCTGGTCTTGCTGGGCGGGCCGCTGTTGATGGCGGCGTGCCTGCTGCCGGCCCGGGCGACGGCAGCAGCTACCGTCTTCACGATCGCCTGGCTGGTCGGCCTTGCCTTCCTGGTCGACGCCGACGCGGTGGTGGCCAGGCCGCCGCTGGTTACCTATCCGATCGCAACCCTGCTCGGCTGCGTGCTGATGGCCTCAGCGGCCCGCGGCGCCGACGTCGCCTCGCGGGCGGCTGCAGCGCTCGACCCGCTGACCGGACTACTGAACAGAGCGGCGCTGGTGGAGCGGGCCGCTGAACTGGCCCACCAAGCCGAGCTTGCCAAGGCCCCAGCAGCGCTGATCCTTGTCGACCTCGACCGCTTCAAGCAGGTCAACGACCGCTACGGCCACAGCAAGGGGGACGAGGTGCTAGCCGGCGCTGCAACCCGGCTACGGGAAGCGCTTGGGGCTGCCGGCACCCTGTATCGGTTTGGCGGCGAGGAGCTGGTTGCGCTCCTCCCCGAACACCGCCTCTCCGAGGCAAAAGCCGTCGCCGAACGGATGCGCCACGCCTTGATGCGGGAGCCGGTCGCCGGGGTCCCCCTAACCGCCTCCTTTGGCGTTACCGTCCACGACCCCAACACCTCCTTCGACCTCGAGGCGCTGCTCTGCGAAGCCGACCGCGCTCTCTACGCCGCCAAGGCAAACGGCCGCAACCGGGTCGAGGCCCGGGGACCGGAGGTGGAGGAGCACCACCAGCCTAAGGAGCGGCGGCGGCCCCAGCGGTTGACCGTGGTCGAAGGGGAACAGCCGGTGGCAGCCCGCCGGCCGCTACGCCTGAGCGTTGTAGCTGCCAACGAGCGGAGCTGGCTTGCCCGGGACCAGGCGGAGCGGGCCCACATGCTCGATCTGATCGCCCGGATCAGGGAGGTCCGGCTCCTCGCCTACGGTACCGCGCTTGCTGCGATCCTCGTCGCCGGTCCCTACTTTGGCTTCCTACCCGCAATCCCGCCCCTCCTCTCTGCAGTGGTGATGGGGGTTGTGATCGAGGTCGCGATCCGCCGCGCCCGCCGCCCGGAGCTACCGATCGCTGGGGCGGTCCTCTTCTCCCTGGTCGTCAACGCCCAGTCCTTCCTGCTCGCCGAACACCGCCCCTACGTCGCCCTCTCCCTGCTCGTGGTGTTGGTCTGCGCCTGGGCGCCGATGTTTCCCTGGCGGGCGGTGGTGTTGGGCACCTTGGTCGAGGCGGGTTTGATCGTCGAGGCCGCCCTTTGGATCGGCGGTACCAACGCCCTTGCCAACCCCTACCCGCTAGGGGTGCCGCTGACGGTGCTGGTTGGCGTCGCGGCGATCTCCGCCGCGGTTGGCCGGTCCTCGGTCGCCCACCGCGGAGTAGCGGTGGTCGATCGGCTGACGGGGATGCTGAACAGGGAAGCCCTCCAGGCAAAGGTCGCCGCCCTTTCCCACGAGCTCTCCTTCGCACCCGCCCCCTTAAGCCTGATCGTCGTCGACATCGACCACTTCAAAGAGGTGAACGACCGCTACGGCCACAGCCGGGGCGACATCGTCCTGCGGGAGGTCGCCTATCGCATCCGTCGCGCCCTGAGGGCGTTTGACGCCGCCTACCGCTACGGCGGCGAGGAGTTCCTGGTGGTGTTGAACGGTGTCGGTGCAAGGGACGCGGTAGAGGTTGCAGAGCGGCTTCGAGAGGCCGTTGCCGCCGAGCCGATCGACGGCCTGCCCCTCACTATCTCCTGCGGCGTCGCCGCCTACCGCCCCCCCAAACCTTTTGACTACGAAGCGCTCTTCGAGCTTGCCGACCGCCGCCTCTACCTCGCCAAGCGGTCGGGGCGCAACCGGGTCTGCGGCACCGACCAGGCCGAGCTGCTCGCGCAGGCGGCGTAGGGGGCTGGCCGGTCCGAGGTGGGCGGGGGGTGGGAGTTCAAGGGCCGCCGCTTCCGTCGTTACCCTCCGCTCAAGATGGAAAGCGACGGTGAGAACGGGACGGCCGCAGCGGTCAAGCTGAGGGTAGAGGTCGAGCGGCTGATCTACACCTCCCCCGACGGGGAGTTTGCGGTCGTCGAATGCTACGACGACCAAGGCAGGGACCACGTCCTTGTCGGTGCCCTTGGCTACCTCCACAGCGGGGAGCAGATCGAGGTTGAAGGGGAGCTTGCCGATCATCCCCGCTACGGCCTTCAGATCAAGGTCCGCCGCGTCTTCCACCCCCGCCCGGCCTCCAAGGAGGGGGTGATTGCCGCCCTTGCTGCCGTCCGCCACATCGGCCCGCAAGGGGCAGCCTTCCTCTACTCCCGCTACGGCGAGCGGACCCTTGACGCCGTTGAAGCCGACCCCCAACGCGTGCTGGGCGAGATCCCGGGGCTTGGCAGGCGGAGGTTGCCCGAGGCCGTCGCCTCCTGGCAGGAGCAGCGGGAGGAACGGGAGCTGCGGGTCTTTCTCGCCCAGGCCGACCTCGACGCCGCAACGGCAGCGCGGATTCGCCGCGCTTGGGGCAAACGGCCGCTTGGGGAGCTCCTCGCCAACCCCTACGCCCTCCTCGAGCTCCCCGGGGTCGGCTTCCTGACCGCCGACCGGTTGGGTCGGGCGGTTGGCATCCCCGCCTCCGACCCCCGCCGCCTTGCCGCTGCCATCCTCTACGCCCTTAGCCAGGCCGAGCTGGACGGCCACTGCTACCTCCCCCGCCCCCGCCTTGAAAGGGATGCCTGCTCCCTGCTTGAGAAGGACGGGGCAGGGGTTGGCGGGCAGCTTGTCGGCGAGACGGTCGAAAAGCTGGTTGGCGAAGGGAGGCTGGTGGTCGAGCAGGACGGCAACGGCGAAGACGCCGTCTACGAGGCAGGGATGTACCGGACCGAGGTAGCGCTTGCGGAAGCGGTTGTCAGCCTGGCAACGGCAACTCCCTGCCTTGAGGGGGCCGGCCCACCCCGACCGGTTGGCGACTTCACCGCCAGCGAGGAGCAGTGGGAGGCGATCCAACGGGCCTTCGACCACCGCCTCTCCCTCCTCACCGGTGGCCCCGGCACGGGAAAGACCGCCTGCATGCTGGCGGCGGTTGCGCTCGTGAAGGAGCGGGGCGGCCGGGTCAGGCTCTGCGCCCCAACCGGCAAAGCCGCCCGCCGCCTTGCCACCGCCACCGGCGAGGAAGCAACGACCGTCCACCGCCTTCTGGGGTGGCAACCGACTTGGACCTTTGAACGCAACGAGAACAACCCCCTCAAGGGGATCGACCTGTTGATCGTCGACGAGGCCTCGATGCTCTCCCTGCGCCTCGCTAAAGCCCTCTTTGCAGCTGTAGGTGAGGGGTGCCACGTGCTCCTGGTCGGCGACTCCGACCAGCTGCCGGCCGTGGGCCCAGGCCGCGTCCTCGAGGACCTGATCGCCTCAGGGGTGGTCCCCCTTACCCGCCTCACCAAGGTCTTCCGCCAGGCAAGCCGCTCTTTGATCGTCCGCGCCGCCCACGCGATCAACGCCGGCAAGCTCCCCCGTCAACCGACCGCCGACGAGGAGCTGGTGAAGGACTTCTTCTTTATCAAGCGCCCCGACGAACTCAGCCTCCAAGAGGAGCTTTTAGGGCTGGTCTGCCAGCGGTTGCCCGCCAGCATGGGCTTGGATCCGTTGCGGGAAATCCTCGTCCTCTCCCCTTGGCACCGCGGGGAGATCGGCATCGACCGGCTCAACGAGCTGCTGCGGTCCTTGCTCAACCCCCACGGCGAGCCGCTGCCGATCGGCCAACTCCATGTCGGGGACCGGGTGATCCAAACCCGCAACGACTACGAGCACGACCTGATGAACGGGGAAACCGCGATCCTCCAGGCCTTTGACCGAGAGCAGGGGGAGGCGGTGCTGGAGCTTGAAGGCGGACGAAGGCTGACCCTCCCCGAGCAAGCCCTTACCACCTTTGAGCCGGCCTACGCGATCTCGATCCACAAGGCCCAAGGCTCCCAGGCACCGGCCGTGGTCGTGGCGATCTCGCGCTCCCAGCGGATCATGCTCAACCGCAACCTCCTCTACACCGCCGTCACCCGGGCGGAGCGGCTCTGCCTGCTGCTAGCCGAACCCGGTGGCTTGGAGGTAGCGCTCCGCCGCCGGGAGAGCCGCCGCCGCTTCGCCCGCCTCGCCGAGCGGGTAACCGCCCTTGCCGGGCGGCTGCACCGGCCGGCTTAGCTTGGGTATCTTGGCGGTAATGGCCAACCAACCGATCGCCGTTGCCGTCCTGGGGGCGGCGGGGAGGATGGGACGGACCACTGCAGCGGCGGTGGAAGCCGCCCCAGATATGGAGCTGGTGGCGACCGTCGACCCCCGCCTTGGCGGGCAGACCTTGGAGGACGCGTTGGAAACCGCCGATGTTGTCGTCGACTTCACCCAGCCGGAGGCGGTGCTTGGGAACGTCAGGCTTGCGGTCAAGGCGGGGGTTCACTGCGTGGTCGGCACCACCGGGTTCGACCAAGCCGAGCTGGAACGGATCTGCGCCGAAGGCACCGGAAAGGTGATCGCAGCGCCGAACTTCGCGGTCGGCGCGGTGCTGATGATGCGGTTCGCCCAGGAAGCGGCAAAGGTGATGGCAAAGGCGGAGGTGATCGAGCTCCACCACGAGGCCAAGGTCGACGCCCCCTCCGGCACGGCGCTGCGCACCGCCGCGCTGATCGAAGCCGCCGCTAAGAAGGGGCCGGTGCCGATCCACTCCGTGCGCCTGCCAGGGCTGGTCGCCCACCAAGAGGTTGTCCTTGGCGACCTCGGCCAAACCCTTACGATCCGCCACGACACCACCAGCCGGGAGGCGTTCATGCCGGGCGTGCTGCTGGCGATCCGCCGGGTTAGGGGGCTGGACCGCTCGCCGGTCGTTGGTCTGGAGGAGCTTCTCTGGCCGGCCGCAGAGTGAACACCCAACCGAGCAACCGTCTCGTCCTACCTCCCTACCCCAACCGGCAGGCTGCCGTGGCGGTAGGCGGCAGCTGACCGCCGCGCCAACCCAAGCGCTAGCCGTCCTCCCTACCGCCTCCAGGCGACGGGGTCGCCTAGCCGGCCGAGCTGGATAGCTCCTCGAGCCGGGCGCCTGCCGCGGCAAGGGGAACGAGCGCAGCCAAGAGGTGCTTGCGCTGGGGGCCGATTGCAGCGACCGAGAGCCGCCTGGGGTCAAGCAGCTCCCCGGCCAGCCGCTGCACCTCCGTCGCCTCTACCCCCTCCAAGGCGGCGATGATCTCGTCGAGGGAGAGCAGCTTGGTGCCGAACAGGGTTGCACTGCCAAGCCGGCCCATCCGGGCGGCGCTCGACTCCAAAGCAAGGACCGTTGCGCTCTTCGCGCACTCCTTCGCCCGGGCAAGCTCCGCCGCCTCCGGGGGTTCGCTAGCCAGCCGCGTTAGCTCCTCGACCACCACCCTTACCGCCTCGGCCAGCTGCTCCCCGCCGGTGGCAAGGTAGACACCAACCTCACCGGCTGTCTGGTAGAGGGCTGAGAAGGTGTAAACGGAGTAGGCAAGGCCGCGCCGCTCCCGCACCTCCTGGAAGAGACGGGAGGAGGGGGTTGCGCCAAGGATCACCTCCAAAACCCGCAGCGCAAACCGACGGGGATCGTCCCTAGTTAGGCCCGGCGCCCCGATACAGAGGTGGTACTGCTCCGTTGGCTTGGTGAGGAACCGGGCGACCGGGCGGCGCAGCGGTGGTGGGGGCGGCGCTGCCGGACCCTCCCTGCGATCGCCAACCCCCAGCCGCTCCAGCTCCCCGGCAAGCAGCTCCACCAGCCGGTCGTGGTCGACCGCCCCAGCTGCAGCGACAACCAGCCGCTGCGGCAGGTAGGTCCGGCGGTGGTAGCGGAGGACCGCCTCGCGGTCCAGCCCACGGAGGGTCTCCCGGCTCCCGATCACAGGCCGACCAAGGGGGTGGTCGCCGAAAAGGGCCGTTGCAAACCGGTCGAAGACCAGCTCCTGGGGTTCGTCTTCGTAGGAGGCGAGCTCCTGGAGGATCACTGCCCGCTCCGCATCGACCTCCTGGAGGGTAGGGGCGAAGACCATCTCCGCCATCAACGGCACCGCCCGCGCTAGGTGGGTATCGAGGACCCGGCAGGAGAGCAGCATGTACTCCTTGTCCGTTTCGGCGTTAGCGGTCGATCCAAGCTCGTCGAAGAGCTGGTCGACCTCTGCCGAGGAGTAGTTTGCGGTGCCGCGGAAGAGCAGGTGCTCGAGGAGGTGGGAGATCCCCGCCTCCGCGGGGGCCTCGTAGATCGAGCCGGCGGCAACGAAGAAGCCGACGGCGCAGGACCGCATCCCTCCCAGCCGCTCGCTGACCACCCGGACCCCGCTCTCCAGGACGGTCTGGCGGCGGGCAACCTCCCCGCCGCCACTGTCCTTAGCGCCCACGCTATCGCCGGTCGCGGCCGCCGCCCCGTCGCCGCCGCCGGGACTGGGAGCCGTGGCCCTGCTCGCCGCCCTCCGAGCGGTCGTGGTCGGCCTTCTTAGCTCCGGTACCGACCGCCGCCAGCTCCTCGTTGGAGAGGCCGGCGATCTCCGGGTCGGAGGCGAGCCGCAGCCCGATCCGCCCCCGCTCCCGATCGACCTCAACAACCCGGACCTGGACCTCGTCGCCGCGGCGGAGCACGTCCTCCACCGACCGGACCCGCTCCCCGGGGGCGATGTTGGAGATGTGAAGCAAGCCGTCGGTGCCCTTGGTTAGCTCGACAAAGGCGCCAAAGGTGGTTGTCTTGACGACCCGGCCGGTGAACTCGTCGCCGACCTCGACCTCCTTGACCATCATTCGGATCCGGTCGACCAGTTCCTCGGCCTTCTTGCCGTTGGCGGAGTAGATCAGCACGGTCCCGTCGTCGGCAACGTCGATTTCAGCCTCGTATTCCTCGGAGAGCTGCCGGATCGTCTCCCCGCCCTTGCCGATCAGCAACCCGATCTGGCTGGGGTCGATCTGGATCGTCTGGATCCGCGGAGCGTGCGGCGCCAGCTCGCTGCGCGGCCGGTCGATCACCGCCGCCATCTTCGCAAGGATCTCTTCCCGGGCCCGCTTCGCCTGGGCAAGGGCGTCCCGCAAGATCTCGAAGGTAACCCCGGAGATCTTGATGTCCATCTGAAGCGCGGTGATCCCCCGCTCGGTGCCGGCCACCTTGAAGTCCATGTCGCCCAGGTGGTCCTCCACCCCAGCGATGTCGGTAAGGATCATGTAGTCGTCCCCCTCCTTGATCAGCCCCATCGCGATCCCCGCCACCGGCCGCTTGATCGGCACCCCTGCCGCCATCAGGGCAAGGGAGGAGCCGCAGACCGAGGCCATCGAGGAGGAGCCGTTGGACTCCAGGATGTCGGAGACGACCCTGATCGTGTAGGGGAACTCGTCGATCGTCGGCACCATCGGCAACAGCGCCCGCTCGGCAAGGGCGCCGTGGCCGACGTCCCGCCGCTTCGGGCCGAGCCGGCCGACCTCCGCCACCGAGAACGGCGGGAAGTTGTAGTGGTGGAAGTAGTACTTCCGCGTCTGGAGGCTGAGGGTGTCGATCCGCATCTCCTCCCGCAACGTCCCCAGCGCTACCACCGAGAGGGCCTGGGTCTGGCCGCGGGTGAACAGCGCCGAGCCGTGGGTGCGGGGCGCGACGTCGATTTCGATCGTGATCGGCCGGATCTCCTCGGCGCTGCGGCCGTCGGGACGCTTCTTCTGGACGGCGATCCGCTCCCGGATCAGCTTCTTCTCGAGGTGGTCAAAGGCAAGTTCAACCGCCTTCCTCCGTTCCTCGTGGGCAAGGAGCTCCTCGGGGGTAGCTGTAGGCAACGGCGCCGGCGCATACCGCTCAAGAACGGCCTCCCGGACCGCCTCCGTCGCCTCCTGGCGCTCAAGCTTCTCCACCACCTGGGTGGCCCGGTCCAACTCCTCGCCGTGGGAGGAGAGGATTTCCGCAGCCAGCCCCTCGTCTACAACCGGCGGCTCTACCGCCACCTTCTCCTTGCCGACAAGGGCTGCCAGCTCCCGTTGGAGGGCGCAGAGCTTCTTGATCTCGGCATGGGCGATGTCGAGGGCGTCCAGGATCTCCGCCTCGGAGACCTCGTAGGCGCCGGCCTCGACCATCAGGATCGCCTCCTCGCTGCCGGCGACGACAAGGTCCAGTTCGGAGCGCGGCCGCCCTGCCGTCTGGCCTTTGATCAGCGAAGGGCTGAGGTCGGCCTCGCTGGGGTTGACGACGAAGTTCCCTTCGATCTTGCCGATCCGGACCGCTCCCACCGGCCCTTCAAAGGGGATCTGGGAGATCATCAGCGCTGCCGAGGCCCCGTTCATCGCCAGGATGTCGTAGGGGTGGACGTGGTCGACGGAGATCGGCATCGCGATCAGCTGGGTGTCGTAGTTCCACCCCTTTGGGAACAACGGCCGCAGCGGCCGGTCGATCATCCGCGCCGTCAAGGTCGCCTTTTCCCCAGACCGGCCCTCCCGCTTGAAGAAGGAGCCGGGGATCTTCCCCGCGGCGTACATCCGCTCCTCGACGTCGACGGTGAGGGGCAGAAAGTCCGCCTCCCGCTGGGCGCCAGCGGTTGCCGTTGCCAACACCATCGTGTCCCCTTGGCGAACCACAACCGCCCCCGATGCCTGCTTTGCCATCCTCCCGGTCTCAAAGGAGATCTCGCTGCCGGCGATCTCCACTGAGAGCCGCGTCACCTGCTCACTGCTCATACCTTTTCAATGCCTTTCCTTGCGTGGCCGCAGCCGTTGCGGACACGTTTTTTCGTGCCGTTCATTACCTTTTCTCTGCGCTCGGAGCTTAGCGTATGCAGGGAGTTTTTCTGCGCCTAGCGGCGCAGGCCAAGCTCCTTGATCAGTTGGCGATACCCCTCAAGATCGGTCCGCTGCAGGTAGGCCAACAGCCGCCGCCGGTGGCCGACCAGCTTCAGGAGCCCCCGCCGGCTGTGGAAGTCGTGGCGGTGGGTCCGGACGTGCTCGGTGAGGTGGTTGATCCGCTCGGTAAGAAGCGCGATCTGGACCTTAGTGTTGCCGGTGTCCCGCTCGTTGGCGCCAAACCGCTGGATCAGTTCCCGCTTCTTCTCAGCGCTTATCGTCGTTGCCTTTGCCATCTGCTCCCGGCAGGGTAGCAGAGGGTGCGCTGGCTGCTACCAGTTGGCGGGTTAGCGCCACGTCGGCCTCCATCTGGGCGATCAGCGCCCCAGCGCTGGGGAACCGCCGCTCGCCCCGGAGCCGGGCGATGAACCGCAACCGCAGCTCCTTGCCGTAGAGGTCGCCGGAGAAGTCGAGGAGGTAAGCCTCGATCAGCTCCCGGCGACCGGTCTGGAAGGTGGGCCGGACCCCGATCGAAACCGCTGCCCCGTACTCCCCGCGCGGCCTGCCGTCCTCGACGACCACCGCCCGCGCGGCGTAGACGCCGTGGCCAGGAAGGACAAACCGCTCGTCGGGGATCAGGTTTGCGGTTGGGAAACCAAGGGTCCGGCCGCGGCGGTCGCCGCCGACCACCTCACCGCGCAGCTCGAACGGCCGGCCCAGGAAGTGGGCGGCCGCTTCAACCTCCCCAGCGGCAACCAGGGAGCGGATGTGGCTGGAGGAGACCACCTCGCCGTCGACCTCTAGGAGCGGCACCACCACCGTTTCAAACCGGGGGTCGGCTGCCAACAGCTCCGGGGTGCCCTGGGCGCGGAAGCCAAACCGGAAGTTCTCCCCGACGCTCACCCGCACCGCCCCCAGCCGCCCGACCAGCACCTCGTCGATAAACCGCTGGGCGGAGAGGGAGGCGAACCGGCGGTCGAAGGGAATGACCACCACCTCCGCTACCCCTAGTTCGCCGACCAGTTCCGCCTTGGCCTCCAACGAGGTCAAAAGCTTCGGCGTGTGCTGCGGCGCGATCACCGACACCGGGTGGGGCTCAAAGGTAAGGACGGTGTCGGAGCCCTGGATTACCTGCTGGTGGCCGAGGTGAACCCCGTCAAAGGTCCCCACCGCGAGGCGGCGGGGCCGCGGCTGCGCTTCGCCCAACCAGACGATCTCCACGGCCCCTCAGCCTATCCCTGGTTGGACGGATCGGAACTGCGCGCCAAAGCGATCCGGCCAAGGGCCTCCTCAAGCCCGATCAGCCGGCTAGGGTCTACCCCTTGCGGAGGGAGCGCTTCCTCGACGCTGAAGGGACCGACCGCAAGCCGCCGCAGCTGCTCGCAGTAGGCGTCGCCGAGCTCCTCGATCAAGGCCCGGACGTAGGTGCCGGAGGAGCATTCGATCAGGTAGCAGGCGCGGGGCAGCTCCTTTTCCTCCCGCCACAGCTCCTCGAACCGGTAGACCGTCACCGGCCGGGGCTCAAGCTCAAAGGCCTTGCCGGCCCGGGCGAGGGCGTAGGCGCGCTTGCCTTCTACCTTCACCGCGGAGTAGCGGGGGGGCCGTTGGAGGATCGTTCCCCTCGGCAGCGGCCGATCGGCAGGTGGGATCCGGCCTGTAACGGTGATCTCCCCCTCTGGGTCGCCGGTGGTGGAGCGGGCGCCAAGCCTAGCCACGGCAAGGTACCGTTTCGGGAGGGCCATGAACGCCTGCTGGTGCTTGGTGGCCCGGCCGACGAGGAGGATCAGGAGGCCGGTTGCAAAGGGGTCGAGGGTGCCGGCATGGCCGACCTTCCTGATCCCAAGCGCCCTCCGCACCTCAACGACAGCCCTGTGGGAGCTCCAGCCGGCCGGCTTATCGACCAGCGCTACCCCAGCGGGCTGGGTGGGCTGTGCCCTACTTTGCAAAGGTTGCCGGCGCTGATGGGGCACCCTCGCCAAGCTGGGCAACCAACTCCGCCTCGACGAAGGCAAGGAGCTCCTTGGGGGCAAGGGTGGTGTGGAACCCTGCCGCCCGACGGTGGCCGCCGCCCCCTTGGCGGCGGGCGATCTGGGAGACGTCGACCTGGTCGGTGGTTGAGCGCAGCGAGACCTTGTAGCCGTCGTCTACCTCCCTGATCAGGGCGGCGACAACGGTCCCCTCCACCGCCCGCAGGTGGTCAACCACCCCCTCCGAATAGCTGGGCTGGGCGCCGCTTTGGGCGAAGTCCTCGTGGGAAAGCACGCAGTAGGTGAGGCGGCCGTCGAGGCGGCGGGAGAGCTTGTTTAGGGCCCGCGCCAGCAACGCTACCTTTCCCTCCGGCATCCCCTCGTAGAGACGGTGATAGACGGCAGCAGGGTCAACCCCTGACTCAAGTAGGGCAGCGGCCATCCGGTGGGCTGCCGGCCCCGTGTTCTCGTACATAAACCTGCCGGTGTCGGTGACGACGCCGATGTACAGCGCTTCCGCTACCCCCCGCGATGGCCGCACCCCAAGCCCCTCGAAAAGGGAGAAGACGATCTCGGCGGTGCAGGAGGCCGTCGGCTGGACGAGGTTGAGGTCGCCGAAGCCGGTGTTGTCGTGGTGGTGGTCGATGTTGACCAGGGTCCGGGCCTCCGCCAGCCGCGGGCTTGGCAGGCGGTCGAAGTTCCCGCAGTCAAGGGCGATCGCGATATAGGTGGAAAGGTCCTGCGGTGGCTCGGTAACGACCGCTCCCAGATCGAGGTGGCGGTACTCCGGCGGCGGCGGCAGGTCCCGCCCGGCAAGGAGGGGAACGACCTCCTTGCCAAGCGCCTTCAGGAGGCCCTCCATCCCAAGCAGGGAGCCAAGGGCGTCCCCGTCGGGGTTCTGGTGGGTGGTGACGACAAACCGTTCCCCCGCGTGGAGGAGCCGCAGGAGCTCGTCCTGTCCGTCCCTGCTCACGTTCCCTCCCCCTGTTGGGGGGAGGGGCGGGAAAGGAGCCGGCTGACCCGCGCCGCCCGTTGGGGGGTGTCGTCGTAGTGGAAGGAAAGCTTTGGGGTCCGCTTCAACCTCAGCTCGCGGGCAAGGCACCGCTGGAGGTAGCCGTGGGCGCTCTCTAGCCCCGCCAAAAGCTCCGCTTGGCGGCCTGGGGTTGGCTCCGAGCCGTCCGCCTCCAGGGCGCTCACGTAGACCATTGCGGTCCGCAGATCGGGGCTAGTCCTTACCTCTGTAACGGTCACGAAGCCAATCCTTGGGTCCTTCAATCCCTTCGCCAGCACCCCCGCTAAAACCTCCTTCAGCGCCGCATCTATCCGCCTGATCCTCAGGCCGCTCATCGCCGACCTTTCAACAACTATAGGCACAAGCGGTGCCGTTTGTCTAGGCGAGCTGCCGCTCGACCGCCTTTGTCTCGTAGACCTCGAACCGGTCCCCGACCTTGAGGTCGTGGAAGTTCTCGAGGACGATGCCGCACTCCAGTCCGCTTTGGACCTCGTTGACGTCGTCGTTGAACCGCCGGAGGCTGGCAACCCGGGTGTCCGCCACAATGGTCCCGTCCCGGACCACCCGCACCTTCGCCCCCCGGCGGACCACCCCCTCCTCGACGTAGCAGCCGGCGATCGTCCCCACCCGCGAGGCCCGGAAGAGGGCCCGGACCTCGACCGCGCCAACCTGCTCCTCGACCTCCTGGGGCTCGAGCAGCCCTTCCATCGCCGACTTCAGGTCTTCGATCGCTTGATAGATCACCGAGTAGGTCCGGATCTCTACCCCAAGCCGCTCTGCAAGCTTGGCCGCTTCCCCAAGCGGCCGGACGTTGAAGGCAAGGATCAGCCCGTTTGAGGCCGAAGCAAGGTTGACATCGGACTCGGTCACCCCGCCCACCCCACTGTGGACGATCTGGACCGCAACCTCCGACTGGGGAAGCTTGGCGATCTCGTCTTCAAGGGCCTCCAAGGAGCCTGCAACATCGGCCTTGACGACCAGGTTCAGCTCCTGGACCCGGCCGCTACGGGCAAGCTCCAGCACCTCCTCGAGGGAGACCCGCCGCCGGGAGCGGCGGGCAAGCGCTTCCGCCTTTTGGCGGGTCAGCCGTTCCTGGGCAAGCTGGCGGGCCCGCCGCTCGTTCTCCACCGCCCGCACCGCCTCCCCGGCCTCCGGTACGCCGCTGAAGCCAAGGACCTCCACCGGCTGGCCCGGTCCAGCCTCCTTCAACCGCTGGCCGGCCCAGTCCAGCATCGCCCGGACCCGGCCATGGTGGACCCCAGCGACCAGGGCGTCACCTACCCGAAGCGTTCCCCGCTGGACCAGCACCGTCACGACCGGCCCCCGGCCGGGGTCCAGCTTGGACTCGATCACCGTGCCCTGGGCAAGGGCGTCGGGGTTGGCGCGCAGCTCCAGCAGCTCGGCGACGACCTGGATCGTCTCCAGCAGTTGGTCGAGCCCCTCCTTGGTCTTGGCACTGACGTCGACGAACTCCACCTCGCCCCCCCACTCCACCGGCTGAAGGCCGCGCTGGGCCAGTTCCCCGCGCACCCGCTCCGGCTGGGCCTCGGGCTTGTCGATCTTGTTGACCGCAACGACGATCGGCACCCCTGCTGCGCGGGCGTGGTCGATCGCCTCCTCGGTCTGCGGCTTGACCCCGTCGTCGGCAGCGACAACGATCACCGCGATATCGGTCACCTTTGCCCCCCGCGCCCGCATCGCGGTAAAGGCCTCGTGGCCAGGGGTGTCAATGAAGGTGATCGGCTTACCGGCATGAACGACCTGGTAGGCGCCGATGTGCTGGGTGATCCCGCCGGCCTCGAAGCGGGCGACTTCCGTTTCCCGGATCGCGTCGAGGAGGGAGGTCTTGCCGTGGTCGACGTGGCCCATGATCGTCACCACCGGCGGCCGCTCTTTGAGCTTCGCGGGGTCGTCCTCGGGCTGGGGCTGCTCCTCCTCGACCCCGCCGTGGACGATCTCCACCGCCTTGCCGAGCTCCTCGGCTAACAGCTCGATCGCCTCGTCGGAAAGGGTCTGGGTAAGGGTGGCCATTTCACCAAGCGCCATCAACCGCTTGATCGCCTCTGCCGGGGTGATGCCGAGGTGCTCTGCGACCTCCCGGACCGTCGCCCCGGAGTTGATCCGGATTGCCTCCTCCCCCTGGGAGACGGCAGGGGCTTGGCTTTGGGGTGCGGCCTCCTCCTCGAACGGCCGCCGCCGGCGGCCCTTCCTCCCCCGCCGTTGGCTTTGGGCCGCTGCTTGGGGCCCAGGGCCTGGCCGCCGGGAGGCCTGGGAGTCGATTACCACCCGCCGCCGGCCGTGGGCAAGCCGGTCGCCGGGCCGGGGCGGCCTTTGGACGGGCCGCTGGCCGCTTGGGCCGCCCTCCTGCCGCCGCTCCCCGCCGGCCTTGGCTGAGGCGCCGCTTTGGCCTTGCGGCCGCTGGACCGACCCTCCTTTGGGCTTGCCTCCAACCTGGGGTCGGGGCCGCTGCCCCTGTCCCTCTGGCGGCTTGGCGGGCGGGGCGGGCGGCTTGGCCTGGGCGGAAGGGGCCTGCTCGGCAGGGGCTGCAGCGGTGCCGTTTTTAGCCTTGCGCAACGCCGCTAAGGCAACCTCCTCCTCCACCGAGGAGGAGGCGGTTGTCGCGCCAACCCCGGCCGCATGGAGCGCGGCTAAGACCTCCTTGCTGGTCAGCCCTTGTTCCTTAGCGATCTGATGAACCCGCTTCTTAGCCACCGTTGCTCGATTCTACGGCTTCCCCAACCGCTACCACCCGGCTGCGCAAGGTCCGGGAGAGGGAACCCCGCCTCAGCGCCCGCTCCAGACAGCTTCCCTTCGGCCCCTCCCCTTCCCGGCACAGGTAGGCGCCCCGGCCCGGCAGCTTTGCCTGGGGATCGGGGACCGCCAGACCGGCTCGGGCGACAAACCGCAACAGCTCCCCCTTCTGCGCCTTGCGGCCGCAGCCGACGCAGGTTCTAATGGGGCGGGAGGCTATTGGGCCTGCTCCTCCGGGTGCTCCCCCTCCTCGGCAGCTCGCTCGGCAGCTGCGCCCTGGCCGTTCTTGGGCAGGTCGGCAACCCGGTCGGAGTCGATCGTGGCGAGGGCTTGGTGGGCCTCCAAGCCGCAGTAGCGGGAGCCGGGGAGGGCTGCGTTTGGACACCGCCTTCCGTTGGAGAGGATCGCCGCGCAGCGGCCCTGCTCCTCCTCCTCGTCGTAAGGCTCGTCGCTCTCTTCCGCCGCGTACTCGCTCTCGGAGCGGATATCGATCTTCCACCCGGTCAGCTTCGCCGCGAGGCGGGCGTTCTGCCCTTCCCGGCCAATCGCCAGGGAGAGTTGGTCGTCGGGGACGATCACCGTCGCCTGGCGGGCCTGGTCGTCGACGATCACCTCCCGGACCCGGGCCGGCGAGAGGGCCTTGGCTATGAAGCGGGCCGGCTCCTCGTTGTAGGGGATGATGTCGATCTTCTCCCCCCGCAGCTCGGAGACGACCATCCGCACCCGGGAGCCCCTCGGGCCGACGCAGGCCCCGACCGGGTCGATCCCGTCGACCTTGGAGACCACCGCGATCTTCGAGCGGAAGCCAGGCTCCCGGGCGACGGCGGTGATTTCGACAAGGCCGTCGGCGATCTCCGGCACCTCAAGCTCAAAAAGCTTTTTGATCAGCTCAGGATCCCGCCGGGAGATGATGATCGCCGGCCCCTTCGCCTGAGGGGAGACCTCCTTGATCACAGCCTTAATCCGTTGGGAGTGGTCGTACCGCTCCCCCTCCACCTGCTCCGACTTCGGCAGCAGCGCCTCGACCCGCTCCCGGAGCTGGACGAGGGTGTAGCGGGAGTCGGACTGCTGGACGATCCCGGTGATCAGCTCCCCAACCCGGTCCCGGTACTCCTCGTACATCATCTCCCGTTCGGCCTCCCGGATCCGCTGCAGGATCACCTGCTTGGCGGTCTGGGCGGCGATCCGGCCAAAGCCGGCGGGGGTGACGTCCCGTTCCTCGATCTGGTCTCGGAACTGGGCGAGCTTTTCAAGGTCGAGCCGGGGCTCCTCCGGCTCCCGGCGCTCGCCGGTCTCCGGATCGACCGTTGCCCCGTCCTCGCTGGGGTGGACGACGACCTGCTCCTCGATCTGGGGCGGGATCAAAAGCTCGTAGACGCGGAAATCGGCGGTCTGGCGGTCAAGCTCGACCCGGGCGTACTTGGCTGCCCCTGGCTGCTTCTTGTAGGCGGAGAGGAGGGCGTCCTCCAACGCGGCCATCAGCTTTTCAGGGTTAAGGCCCTTCTCCTTTGCAAGGGCGTTCATCGCATCGAGGATCTCACGTGACATCGCTAGGACTCCACTAGGTTTGAGCGGGAGATCTCGCTGTAGGGGATCGCGATCACCCCTTCTCCGACCGCTAGCGTGATCTCCCGGTCGTTGGCATCCAAGAGCTCGCCGGTGATCGCCCGCCGGCGGGGCCGCTCGCTGCGCCGCCTCCCCCCTTCCGGCGGGGCCGTTGGCCGCTGCACGGGGTTGAGGGTCCGCACCCTTGCCTTGTGGCCGAGAAACCGCTGGAAGTGGTGGGGCTTGGTGAGCGGCCGACGGGTGCCGGGGGAGGAGACCTCGAGGGCGTACCGGTTCCGGTGGTGTCCAAGGTGCTTGCTGACCCGTTCGCAGAGGCCGATCGTCACCCCGTCGGGATGGTCGATGTAGACGCGGAGCGTCTGGCCACCTACGACCTCAGCGAGGAGCACCTCGACCTCGGGCTCAGCCTCAGCGAGCTCCCGTTCGACTTGGCGTTGTAGGTCGGAGATGATCATCTTTTTCAACTAAAAAGGTGGGCCGACGCCCACCTTCCTGACCGCAGCTGATCCTATGGAACGCCAGCCCTAACGCTGCGTTGCGATCATAGCAGCGATTACCTTTGTGCACAAAGGCGCATGGCTCCGTTTACCGTCCCTGGAGGCGGGCTTCCCGCCGCGCCCGGTCCCGGTAGCGGCGGTAGTCCTCCCGGCCGGGCCGCATCGAGCAGGCCAGGGCAAGCGGCCCACACGCCTCCCGGGGGCGGCCAAGCAGCTGCATCGCCCTCCCCAAGCAGAAGAGGGCGTAGTCGTTGGTGGGGGCGGCCTGGGCCACGGCTCGGAACTCCTCCGCTGCCCGCTCGTACCGCTGGGCGTGGAACAGCGCCCGCCCCAACTCCTCCCTGATCGAGGTCTTCGTCGGTTCTAGGTCCCGGGCCCGGGAAAGGGGGACGATCGCAGCGTGGTAGTCGCCGCTTGCAAGCAGCTCCTGCCCCCGCCGGTAAAGGTCGTAGACGGAGTCGGGCGGAGGCGGTGTCTCAGCCATACCTTCACTTTAGGGCGGCTGGCGGCTGCCCTGATCGGCTTTACGCCGAGCGAGGCCAGGTCGGGCAGAGCTCGGCAAGGGCGGTGAGGATCGAGGCTGCAACGGCAGCCTTTGGCGCTCGGGGCAGCTGCCGCTCCCCTTTGGGGGTGATCACCACCACCTCGTTTTCAGCCGCCTCGAAGCCGATCCCCTCTTTGGCGACGTCGTTGTAGACGATCCCATCCAACCCCTTGCGCTTGAGCTTTGCCCTCGCCTCCTCCAGCCCCCCCGGTCCGTGCTCGGCGGCAAAGCCAACGACGACCTGGTCGGGCCGCCGGCTGGCGGCAAGGAGGCTAAGGATGTCCTCGGTCGGTGCAAGCTCCAGCGCAAAGCCGGTCCGCCCCTCCTTCTTCACCTTGCCCGCTACCGGCTCCTTGGGGGCGAAGTCGGCGACGGCAGCAGCCATCAGCAACAACTGGGCGGTTGGGAACGCCTCGAGAAGGGCCTCTTTAAGCTCTGCAGCCCGCTCCACCGCCACCACCTCGACCCCGCTTGGCGCCGGCAGGGCGACGTTTGCCGCCACCACCCGGACCGAGGCTCCGGCTGCAGCGGCTGCCTCGGCAAGGGCGTAACCCATCCGCCCCGAGGAGCGGTTGCCGACGTAGCGAACGGCGTCGATCGGCTCCCGGGTCCCGCCGGCGGAGACCAACACAGAGACCCCAAGGAGGTCCGGCAGACCAACCAAGGCAGCCTCGACTGCAGCGGCGATCTCGGCCGGCTCTGCCATCCTCCCCCACCCCTCCTCCCCAACCGAGGCAAGCCTTCCCCGCCCCGGCCCTACCACCACCGCCCCCCGGCGGCGCAAGACGGCGAGGTTCTCTCTTACAGCAGCGCTTTCCCACATCGCCCCGTTCATCGCCGGGGCCAGCACCATCCGGCCCTGGAAGGCAAGGGCGGTGGTGGTGAGGAGGTCGTCGGCAAGGCCGTGGGCGAGGCGGCCGATCAGGTCGGCGGTTGCCGGCGCGACTACAAAGAGGTCGGCCCGCTGCGCAAGGGCGAGGTGGTCGATCGGCTGGTAAGGGGGAAGGGGTTCTCCGGGGAAGGCCCCCCGGAGGGGGTCTTCGCCGAAAAGGTCTCCGAGGGGTGGGCCGCCGGACAGCGCGGAGAAGGAGGGAGGGCCGACGAACTGCAGCGCCGCTGGGGTTGCTACCACCCGGACGCGGTGGCCGGCGGCGGTGAGGTGGCGGATCAGCTCAAGGGATTTGTAGGCGGCGATCCCGCCGCCAACCCCCAACAGGATCCGCGCCATGGCCGGGCCGGCCCGCTACCGGTAGTGGTAGGCGAGCTTGCCCGCCGCAAGCTCTTCGAGGGCGATCGTCAGGTGGTTCTTCGACTTCGTCTCGACTAGCGGCGGCGGGAACTCGTCAAAGGTCCCTTCGCCGAGGTTGCGGTAGTAGTTGTTGATCTGGCGGGACCGCTTTGCCGCAACCATCACGGCGGCGTAGTTGGAGTCGACGTGTTCAAGGAGCCGGTCGATCCGTGGGTAGATCATCGCGCCGTTAGGATAGCGTGGCTGTAGCGGCAGCCTTGGCAAGGAGCGGGCAGTGCCGACGGACGACCTCCTCTAGCTCGGCAACCGCCTGCGCCAGGTCGCGGTTTTCGATCACGTGCTCGAACTGGTCCTTCGCCGCCAGCTCTTCCCGGGCGACGGCAAGCCGCTGGGCGATCTTCTCCTCGCTGTCGGTGCCCCGCTTGCGCAACCGTTCCTCCAGCACCTCAAAGGAGGGAGGGGCGATGAAGATCAAGGTAGCGTCGGGGAGGGTGGAGCGGATCTGCCGCGCCCCTTGGACCTCGATCTCCAGCACCACCGGCCGGCCCTTTTTAAGGGAGGCTTCCAGCTCGCTGCGCAGGGTGCCGTAGGAGGCGCCGGCGTAGCGGACGTGCTCGACGAACTCCCCCGCTGCCACCCGCCGCTCGAACTCCTCCTCGCTCATGAAGTAGTAGTCGACCCGATCCCGCTCCCCTGCCCGCGGTGGCCGCGTTGTCGCCGACACCGATAAGGCGATCTGGGGCAGCCGTTTGCGCAGTTCCCTGATCAAGGTGCCCTTGCCCACCCCCGAGGGGCCGGTGATCACAAAGACGCAACGACCGCTTGTTGGCATGGCGAAACGATACGGGGTGGTGGCGCCGGCTACCGGCGGCGCAAGAGGGCGACAAGCTCTTGGCGTTGGCGATCGGAGAGGCCTCCGATCGTCTTCGACGGGGAGATCCGACAGGCCTGGAGCATCTTGTTCACCCGCACCCGGCCGACCTTCGGCACCGCCAGCAACATGTCAAAGACCTTTGCGTTCTGGAGGTAAGGGGGGGTATCGATCAGCAGTTCGTCGAGCCGCCGCCGGCCCGCCTTCAGGTCCCGTTTGAGCTGGGCCCGGGCACTGCGCACTTCGTTTGCCCGCGCCAAGGCTTCCATCCGCTGGGCTAGGGAGCGCTCTGGCGTGCCCTGCCCCTCCCGCTTCTGTTCCCCTGCGGGAGGCTGGTTCCAGCCGCTGCCGGCCGATCCGCCCCCGCCAACAACCGCTTCCATCCGCTCCGCTGCGCTGACCATGGAGCGCGAGTCTACAACCGAATCCCTTGCTGGCGCAAGGCCGCGCCGCAAGAAGGCTAAAGCTCAACCGAAACCTTATCCTCCTCGAGGAAGGTTGATGCTCCCCCCTGGGCGCAGACCGGCCTGAAGCCAAGCTCCAAGGCGATCCGCCGGGCCGCAAGGGGGTCCCGGAAGCTCTCCGTCCCCACGCCGACCAAGGTCGCCCCCGCCTCCAGGAAGGCCCGCGCATCGGCTGCGCTCTGGACGCCGCCGATTCCCACCAGCGGCAGCGGGACCGCCTTCGCCACCCGTTCCAGCTGACCTAAGGCGATCGGCCGCACCGCCGGGCCGGAGAGGCCGCCACCAACCGCCGGGACCCTCCCCTCCCGTCCCCACCCCGCTGCAGCGACGGTGTTGATCAGGGAGAGGCCGTCGGCGCCCCCTGCCGCCGCCGCCCGGGCCGCCTCCTCCGGGGAGGTGGTGTTGGGGGTCAGCTTGACGATCACCGGCACCTTTGCCGCGGGACGGGCGGCGCTTAGGGTCCGCTCGAGGAGCCGGGGCGTCGCTCCAAGCTCCAAGCCGTCGGCGACGTTTGGGCAGGAGGCGTTCAGCTCGATCGCTGCCACCCCCTCCTGGTCGCTGATCGCTGCAAACAGCTCCCGCAGCTCGGCCGCTTCCCTACCCATCACGTTGGTGATCAGCGGGACCGGCAGGGACCGCAGCAGCGGCAGCTCCTCGGCGATGTAGCGCTCCAATCCGGGGTTGGGCAAGCCGATCGAGTTGATCAAGCCGGCCGGACCCTCCCAGAGCCGGGGCGGCGGGTTGCCTGGACGGGGGTGGAGGGTGATCGTCTTCGAGACGAAGGCAGCGAACGGAAAACGCTCCACGATCGCCGCTCCGAAGGCAGCAAGCGCCCCCCGCAGATCGAAGGTCCCGGAGCCGTTGATCAGCGGGTGGGCAAGGGAGAGGCCGAGGAAGGAAACCGGCCCCTGCCGGGGGGGTGCTGGGGGCATGGAGAGCGGCGGATGGTTGGGGTAGCGAACCCCCTCTTGGGGGGCGTCAAGGGGGGCAAGCTCCTCGGCCCAAAAGACCGGCCCCTCGGTGCAAACTCGATGGAAGGCGCGATCGGCTCCGAGGACCACGCAGCCGTGGCAGGCGCCGTAGCCGCAAGCCATCGGCGCCTCAAGGGCAAGCTGGCAGGGGATCCCTCGCTCCCGCGCGGTGCGCCGCACCCCCTCCAGCAACCCCGGCGGTCCGCAGCTGCAGATCCAGGCCGGTCCGTCTTCCCGCACCAGCCGGTCCCAAAGCAGGTCGAGGGCCGTCCCCCGCCAGCCGGCAGAGCCGTCCTCGGTAGCGATCGCCGCGCTCGGAAGTAACTCCTTTGCAACGGCTGCGCCGGCCCCGCTTGCAAAGCCGAAGCAGGCCTCGACCGGGACCCCGCCCCGGTTGGCGAGAAAGACCAGCGGGGCGATCCCGGTTCCCCCGCCACAGGCAAGGCAGAGACCCTCCCGGCGCTGAAACGGTCTGCCCAACGGCCCAAGCAGCCACACCTCCTCCCCGACCGTCAAGGAAGCCAGCCGAGCGCTGCCAGGGCCAACCGCCTCCAGCAGGAAGGTCGCCACCCCCGCCTCGAAGCCGGCGTAGGAGTAGGGGCGGGGCAGGTACGGCCGCTCCCCCCCTTCCCCACCCCAGCCCCGGACCGCTGCAACCATCGCGAACTGGCCCGGTTCGGGGGTTGGGGAGGCTGGATCGGCGACCCGTAGCAGGTGGTAGGGACCGACCTTGCGGTTTTCAACGACCGTTCCCAACCGCCGCTGCGGCGTGGCGAGCTGCCGGTCCCCAACCATCAGCCCACTCCCGCGGCCGCTGCCCGGCCGTGTAGCTCCTGGAGCGATCGCACCCCAAGCCTCCCAGAAGCAAGCCGGCCGATCGCCCGCACCGCAGAGGCGGCAGCGGGGATCGTGGTCAGGCAAGGGATCCCGTGGAGGACCGCCGCCCGCCGGATCTCGTAGCCGTCGGCCCGCGCCCCCGAGCCGGAGGGGGTGTTGATGATCAGGTCGACCGCCCCCCGCTCGATTTCATCGATCACCGTTGGGCTGCCCCCTTCGCTTACCTTCCGCAGCCGCCGGGCCGGCACGCCAAGCCGCGAGATCGCCTCCGCGGTGCCCTTTGTCGCCAGCAGCGTGAAGCCGCGGTCGTGGAGGGCTTGGGCAAGGGCAGCGGCTGCCGGCTTGTCGGCATCGGTGACGGAGATGAAGGCGGTCCCTTTGAGCGGCAACGGCATCCCCGCCGCCGCCTGGGCCTTCGCAAAGGCGGCGGGAAAGTCCTCGGCGATCCCCATCACCTCTCCGGTCGACCGCATCTCCGGCCCGAGCAGGGCGTCGCTGCCGGCAAGCCGGTCGAACGGCAACACCGCCTCCTTGACTGAGACGTGGCGGCCTTGGCCCAGCCCTTCCCGCTCCCTTGGCAGCTTTAGCTGGGCGATCGTTTCGCCGAACAGGACCCGGGAGGCCAGCTTGGCAAGGGGCAGCCCGATCGCCTTCGAGACGAAGGGCACGGTCCGGGAGGCGCGGGGGTTTGCCTCAAGGACGTAGAGCTCGCCGTTATGGATCGCGAACTGGACGTTCAAGAGGCCAACGACGCCAAGGCCACGGGCGATCGCCTTGGTCGCCTCCCTGATCCGCTCGATCGTCTCCGGGTCTAGGGAGTGGGGCGGCAGGACGCAGGCCGAGTCCCCGGAGTGAACGCCAGCCTCCTCGACGTGTTGCATGATCCCTGCAACCCAAACCTCTTCTAGGCCGTCGCGGACGTTGCACAGCGCATCGACGTCGACCTCGATCGCCCGCTCCAGGAACCGGTCGAGGTAGATCCGCCGGCTTTGGGCTGCCCCCTCCCGCTCCAGGTAGGCCAGCAGCTGCTCCTCCGAGTAGACGATCTCCATCGCCCGCCCGCCTAGGACGTAGGAGGGGCGGACGAGGAGCGGGAAGCCAAGCGCCCGGGCCTTCTCCACCGCCTCCTCAACGGTTGCTGCCGTGCCGTACGGTGGAACCTGGTAGCCAAGGTCGCTGAGCAGGGCGGAGAACCGGGAGCGGTCCTCGGCAAGGTCGATCGTCTCCACCGAGCTGCCGAGGATCGGCACCCCAGCGGCAGCAAGGCCAGCCGCAAGCTTAAGCGGGGTCTGACCTCCGAACTGGACCACCACCCCCTCCAGCCGCCGCTCCCGTTCGCAGATCGCCAGCACGTCCTCGAGCGTGAGGGGCTCGAAGTAGAGGCGGTTGGAGATGTCGTAGTCGGTTGAGACCGTCTCCGGGTTGCAGTTCACCATCACCGCCTCACGGCCGTACTCCCGAGCGGTCTGGGCAGCGTGAACGCAGCAGTAGTCGAACTCGATCCCCTGGCCGATCCGGTTCGGTCCAGCCCCAAGCACCACCACCGTCGGCCCCTTGGCAGGGGGGATCTCGCTGCCTGCCCGTTGCTCGTAACAGGAGTAGAAGTAAGGGGTACGGGCTGGGAACTCGGCGGCACAGGTATCGACCGCCCGGTAGGACCGCTCCCCAGCAAACGGCCGCTGCGGGTCCTCGGCAAGGGCCTTTAGCTCCTCTAGGAACCAGCGGTGGATCGCCGTCCGCTTTTCTACCTCCTCCACGCTTACCCCCCGCCGGAACGCCTCAAGGATCCCGTCGTACCGCTCCGCGGAGGGGGTCTCGATCCGGTCCAGCAGCGCTGCGGTATCTACGCCATCGAACCGGGGCTGGCGGTCCAGCTCTCGGGAGCGGAGCGCCTTCGCAAAGGCCTGCTGGAAGGTGCGGCCGATCGCCATCACCTCTCCCACCGACTTCATGTGGGTGGAGAGCCTGGCGTCAACCCCAGGAAACTTCTCAAAGGCAAAGCGGGGCATCTTCACGACCACGTAGTCAAGGGTCGGCTCGAAGGAGGCGGGGGTGACGCCGGTGATGTCGTTTGGGATCTCCTCAAGGGTGTAGCCAACCGCAAGGCGGGCAGCGATCTTGGCGATCGGAAACCCGGTTGCCTTGGAGGCCAGCGCCGAGGACCGGGAGACCCGGGGGTTCATCTCGATCACCAGCACCTCCTCCGTCTTGGGGTTGACTGCAAACTGGACGTTGGAGCCGCCGGTCTCCACGCCAACCGCCCTGATCACCCGCAACGCCTGGTCTCGGAGCTGCTGGTAGAGGTGGTCGGGAAGGGTCTGTTGGGGGGCGACCGTTACGGAGTCGCCGGTGTGGACGCCCATCGGATCGACGTTCTCGATCGAGCAGACCACAAGGGCGTTGTCGTTGCGGTCACGCATCACCTCCAGCTCGAACTCCCCCCAGCCGAGCACCGACTGGTCGAGCAGGACCTGGCCGATCGGCGAGACCTCGAGGCCGTGGGCAACGATCTCGCGCAGCTCCTCCATGGTCCGAGCGATTCCCCCGCCGCGGCCGCCAAGGGTGTATGCAGGCCGCACGATGCACGGCAGCCCTATCCCCTCGACCGCAGCCAACGCCTCCCCGAGGGACTGGACCGCAGCCGAGCGGGGCATCTTCAGCCCCGCCTCCTCCATCGCCCGTCGGAACAGCTCCCGGTCCTCGGCGGTAGCGATCGCGTGGAGGTTGGCGCCGATCAGCTCGACGCCGTAGCGGTCCAGCACCCCAGCCTCGCTTAGGGCCCGGGCTAGGTTTAGAGCGGTCTGGCCGCCCAATGTCGGCAGGAGGGCGTCAGGCCGCTCCTTGGCGATCACCTCCTCCACCGTCTCTGGCTGGAGCGGCTCGATGTAGGTACGGGCAGCGAACTCCGGGTCGGTCATGATCGTCGCCGGGTTGGAGTTCACCAGCACGACCTCGTAGCCCTCCGCCTGGAGGACCCGGCAGGCTTGAACGCCGGAGTAGTCGAACTCCGCCGCCTGGCCGATCACGATCGGACCGGAGCCGAGGATTAGGATCCTATGGATATCGGTCCGCCTCCCCATCACCCCCCCTCCACCAAACCGACGATCCGATCGAAGAGGTAGTAGCTGTCGTGGGGACCCGGCCCCGCCTCAGGGTGGTACTGAACCGCTGCTGCCCGAGCCTCTTGAAGCTCGATCCCCTCAACCGTTCGGTCGTAAAGGTTGACGTGAGTAATCCTCGCCCTGCCGAACGGGCTTTCCCACTCGACCCGTTCGTCCACCAAGAGCAGCTCCTCTCCTGTAGGCAGCTTTGCCGCAAAGCCGTGGTTCTGGGAGGTGATCGCGATCCAACCGCTGTCAAGGTCCTTCACCGGGTGGTTGGCGCCGCGGTGGCCGAAGGGGAGCTTGTAGGTCTCCAGGCCGGCGGCGCGGCACAGCAGCTGGTGGCCGAGGCAGATCCCAAACAGCGGCACCCGGCCAACCAGCGCCTCGACCTCGCCGACCAGCGCCGCCAGCGCAGCGGGGTCACCGGGGCCATTTGCAAGGAGCACTAGGTCGGGGCTGTAGGCGAGGAGTTGGTCGGCCGAGGTACCAAAGGGGAGGAGCTGGATCGCCACTCCCCGGCGCAGCAGCTCCCGCAGGATCGACCCCTTCACGCCGGTGTCGATCACCGCCACCAGCGGCTGCCCGCCCCGCTGGGAGGAGGGCCGCTTCCCTTCGAGGTGGAGGGCGAGGTCGGCCTCGTCGGCTAAAAGGACCGGCTCCTGGACGCCGACCTGGGCAGCGAGGTTGCGGCCAACCATCGGCGGCTCGGCCAGGACCAGTTCCCTAGCCTCCGCCTCCGGCATCGAGGCGGGAAAGACGCCGCCCCGCATCGCCCCCTTTTCCCGGATGTGGAAGACAAGGGCCCTGGTATCGACGCCGGTCAAGGCGGGGATCCCCTCCCCTTGCAGCCAGTCGAGCCAGCCCGGCCCCTCGCCCGGCCGGGCGTTACGCGCCTCCCGCATCACCGCGGCCCGCGCCCACGGCCGAGGGGACTCGTAGGCCTTGCGGTCGGTTCCGTAGTTGCCGATGTGGGGGTAAGTAAAGACAAGGATCTGGGCGGCGTAGGAGGGGTCGGTAAAGGACTCCTGGTAGCCGGACATCGTGGTCGTAAAGACGACCTCCCCGACGGCGTACCCCTCCCCACCGCAGGCATAACCATCGAACCGCGCCCCGTCCTCAAGGAGCAGGTAGGCCCCCCCGTTCACTTCACCAGCCCCTGGATCGCCTTGAACTGGGGGTGGTCGGCCCCCTCCAGCAGCTCGAACAGGACCGCCTCGGTGGTCGTCACCGTCGCCCCGGCAGCGGCTAGCCTGCGCAGCCCAAAGAGGTGGTCGATCCGGTGGCGGGAGCCGACGGCGTCGGCGATCAGGTATACGCCCACCCCTTGGCCAAGGAGGTCCAAGACGGTCTGGCCGACGCAGACGTGGGTCTCCAGGCCACACAGCACCACCTGGTCTCTGCCGCCGAGGGAGAACCCCTCGGCGCGGGCAGCGGAGAAGGACCGTTTGGGGAGGGGCTGTTCGCCGTCAAGCCCAACCTCGGGGACGGTCCGGCCAAGCCCCTGCGGGTACTGCTCGGTAACGATCCGGGGCAGCCCCAGCAGCCGGGCTGCAACAAGGAGCTTGGCGGCGTTTGCAGCGACGCGGGAGAAGCAGTGGTAACGGCGGAACGCCTCCTGGACGTCGACGACGACCAGGCAGGCCCGCCCGGCCTCAAGACGGCTGGGGTTCACAGCTGCACCACCTCCCCAAGCAGGGTGTGGACCGGTTGACCGGCGCAGAGCGTAAGCACCACCCTGCCCTGGAGCCGCCGGCCAGCAAAGCAGCAGTTGGTCGCCTTGCTGCGCCACCCCTGCTCCCCAGCGACCCAGGCCGCCTCGAGGTCGACGATCGCCAGGTGGGCTGCCGCCCCTTTTGCGATCGTTGCCGGCTCGAGGCCGTAAAGGGTGGCGCCGCCGCTCAGCGCCTCCACCAGCCGGGAAAGGGGCAGGAGGCCCGGCTCGACGAGGTGGGTGTAAAGGGCAGCAAAGGCGGTCTCCAAACCGGTCGTCCCCATCGCCGCCTGCTCAAAGGGGACCTCTTTGTCCTCGGGGGCGTGGGGGGCGTGGTCCGTTGCGATGCAGTCGATCACGCCGCTGCGCAGCCCCTCGAGAAGGGCCTGACGGTCCTTCCCGTTGCCCAACGGCGGGTTGACCTTGAACGCGGTATCCAACGTCGCAACCTCCTGTTCATCGAGGATCAGATGGTGTGGGGTCACCTCGCCGCTGACCGCCAGCCCCCGCTCCTTTGCCCCGCCAAGAAGCTCGACGGAGCGGCATGTGGAGAGGTGAAGGATGTGGACCCTCCCCCCCTCTTCGCCGATCAGCTCTAGGTCCCGGGCTAAAGCGGCGCTCTCGCTGGCGGCGGGGATCCCTGGCAGGGCCAACCTTGTCGCAGTTGGCCCCTCCCGGACCGCTCCCCCGCCGGCAAGGGCAGGGTCCTCCTCGTGGAGGGCGATCACGCCGCCGCAAAGCCGTTGGTAACGCAGGGCGGTCCGCAGCAAGGCAGGGTTTGCAACCGGCTTTCCGTCGTCGCTGAAGCCAACCGCCCCCCCTTCCCGTAACATCGCCAGCTCGCTAAGCCGGGTGCCGCCCAGGCCCTGGCTAAGGGTGGCGAAGAAGCCCACCATCACCGCTGCCTCCTGCCGGGCCCGCTCCTGGAGCGCGGCTAAAAGCTCGACGGAGTCGATCGGTGGGGTTGTGTTTGCCATCGCTAAAACCGCCCAGAAGCCGCCGGCCGCTGCCGCCTGCGTGCCGGTTTCCAACCCCTCCTTGTGCTCCTCCCCAGGGGCGCGCAGGTGGACGTGGGGATCGAAAAAAGCAGGGAACACCCACAGCCGGCCGCCGCCCTCGACGACCTCCTCCCCCTCCTGGGCAGCCAAGCTGCCCCCTTCGCCAAGCTCGACGATCCGCCCCCTGGCGATCCGCAGGTCGATCCTCCCCTCAACCCCCGACCGCGGGTCGAGGCCGTTGAGCTCCCGCAACAGCAGCCGCTTGGTGCCCGCCGGGGGACCGACCAAGACCTCGGTCATGCCACCCCCTCCGCCGTGCCCGCAGCAACCCGCGCCTGCTGGCCAGCAAGGAGGCGGTAGAGGACCGCCATCCGCACCGCTACCCCAGCCCGCACCTGGTCCAGCACCGCCGCCTGGGGTTGGTCGACAAGCCGGCCTTCCACCTCCACCCCCCTGTTCACAGGGCCGGCGTGGAGAAGCAGCTGGCCAGGCCGCAGCCGGCCGCGGTCGATCTGGTAGCGGCTGGCGTACTCCCGCAAGGAGGGGAGGGGCAGCTCCGCCATCCGCTCCCGTTGCAGCCGCAGGGCGTAGACGGCGTCTGCCTCGCCAACGCCCTCAAGGGTGTAGGTGACCGTTGCGCCAAGCCGCTCGACCGCCGGCGGGACCAAGGTTGGCGGGCCGCAGACAGTCACCGCTGCCCCCACCTTCACCAGAGCGAGGACCAGAGAGCGCGCAACCCGGGAGTGGGCGATGTCGCCCACCACCCAGACGGATAGGCCCTCTAGGCGGCCAAACCGTTGCTTGAGGACGTAGAGGTCGAGCAGGGCTTGGGTTGGGTGCTCGTGGCCACCGTCACCGGCGTTGACGACGTGGGCGCCGCTCCACCGGGCGACCAAGGCGGCAGCGCCAACCCAAGGCGCCCGGACTACGATCAGGTCCGGCCGCTGGGCGGCAAGGGTGAGGACGGTGTCCTTGAAGGACTCCCCCTTTTCAAGGGAAGAGCCGCTGGCGGAGAAGTTCAGGACGTCGGCGGAGAGCCGCTTGGCAGCCAGCTCGAAGGAGCTGCGGGTGCGGGTGGAGGGCTCCATAAAGAGGTTGAGGACGGTCCGGCCGCGCAGCGTCGGCACCTTCTTTACCTCCCGCAGGTCTAGCCCCTCGAAGCTTTCGGACAGGCTCAGCAGCTCCTCCACCTCCTCCCTTCCCAACGGCTCGATCCCTAGCAGGTGGTCCATCAACGCCCTCCCGCCATCGCGCCAAACGGCTCTCGGACGCCGATCGCCACCTCGTCCTTGCCGTCGACCTCGCGGAGGCTGACCTGGACGTGCTCCCTCTTTGCGGTAGGCAGGTTCTTGCCGACGTAGTCCGGCCGGATCGGGAGCTCCCGGTGGCCGCGGTCGACCAGCACCGCCAGCTGCACGCGGGCCGGCCGGCCGTAGTCGAAGAGGGCGTCGATCGCTGCCCGGGCGGTGCGTCCGGTGTAGAGGACGTCGTCGACGATCACCACGGTCCGCTCCGCGGGGTCAAACTCGATCCGGGACGCCCTCACCACCGGCAGCCCCCGCCGCAGCGAGAGGTCGTCGCGGTAGAGCCCGATGTCCAGTTCTCCAACCGGGACCTTGCCGACGATCCCCTCCAGCGCCTCCTGGAGCCTTCGGGCTAAGGGGACCCCGCGCGTCAGGACACCTACCAAAGCGGGAACCGGCGGATCGGGGTTCCGCTCCGCGATCTCGTGGGCGATCCTTACCACCGCCCGGCTGATTTCCCGCTCGCGCAGGACGACCTTCATCTTTTGCTCCTTCTGGCCTCGCTGGACCCAGTTAAAGGACTCGATCAGGGACTGTATCAGCGGGCGCCGCAGGAACCCTGCCCTCGCCGCCGAGCAGCCGCGGTCCGCCCCGCTCCGGGTAGGGAACCTCGATCAGGTCGAAGTCCCGGGGTACCACCGCCGGCGGGAAGACGGCTTGGGCCTCCTCCCGCACCGCCCGGGCCGGGTAGCGGCCGGAGTGGTGGACGAGGGCCAGCAGCTTCACCTGGCAGGCCGCTCCTAGTTCCGCGGCTTGCCGGGCGGTTGCGTGGCCGGTCTCCTGCGCCCGCTGCCGGTCCTCCTCGAGGAAGGTCGCCTCGTGGATCAACAGGTCGGCCCGGTCGGCAGCGACCCGCAGCGGCTCGCAAGGGGCTGTGTCGCCGGAGATCACCACCTTGCGGCCCAGGCGGGGCGGGCCGAGCACCTGCTCGGGACGAACCCCGCCGACAACCTCCCCCCGTTGGAGGCGGCCGAAGTCCGGTCCCGGCTGGATCCCTAGCGCCTTTGCACGGTCCGGGTCGAACCGGCCGGGCCGGGGGTCCTCGACGATCGCGTAGCCGTAGCTGACGCCGCGATGGGCAACCGGGATCGCGCTCACGCCGTAGCCGTCCCGTGCCACCCGCTCCAGCGGCTCAAGCTCCCGAACGATGAGGTCGTAACAAAGCGACTTCTTGCCCCAGGCGATCCGCATCGCCCCCAGCGCCTCTTTCAGGCCCGGCGGGCCGAAGAGCAAAAGCGGCCTGCTCCGCTCCTGGAGGTCGTAGGTCTTCAGCAGCCCCGGCAGCCCCAGCCAATGGTCGGCGTGGAGGTGGGTGATGAAGATGCAGTCGAGCTCAAGGAGGCCAACGGAGCGGACCAGCTGCCGCTGGGTGCCCTCCCCACAGTCGAAGAGCAGCCGGTCCCCACCCCGGCGTACGAGCAGGGCCGGCATCCCCCTGTTGGCAGCCGGCGCTGAGCCACCGGTGCCGAGAAAGAGGACGGTTAGATCCACACCTGCAAGGTAGCGGCGGGGACGCGGCGAGGCCGGCTCCTACCGCGCAGCGGCCTTTTCCTCCGCTTCCACCCCTTGCGCCAGCTCCCCCAAGGTCAGTTCGAGGGCGCCGGAGATCGCTCGGACCGTCGACCAAGCGGGGTCGGATTGGCCCAGCTCAATTCGGGCCAGCGTGCCGGTGGTGATGCCGGCGTGGAAGGCTGCCGCTTCCTGCGACAGCCCCTGTTCCTCCCGCCTGCGGCGGAGGAACCGACCGAGGGCTGGATCCGGTTGCCCGACCCGTTTTCGCATCTGCGCCAGCATGATCGATACGGATCGTCAAGTCCATGCGCTGTGCTCCCTGCGGTTGGCAGCAGGCGGGCAACCGTGTAGTCTTTAGATGCAACATCGGCGGGCGGGAGCGTCGCTCCCGCCCTTCTCTTCCCTGCCCGCAGAAACCGGCTGCGCCCACTATCCTGGGCGGTGGTAGCGCCCGTAGCTCAGCGGATAGAGCGCTCGCCTCCGGAGCGAGAGGTCGCGTGTTCGAGTCACGCCGGGCGCGTTAATAAAAAAAGGCCGGGCGGGAGCCCGGCCTTGCCCGTTAAACGGTGCAAGCGCCTTGGCGGCGGACCGCCCCCGGAGGACGAAAGGGGCGAAGCCCACGCGCTCAACGCGCTTGCACCCTTATTTTTGCACGGACCGCAGCGGAGTTCAACTGGTGTACCCTAGCGACCCCGGAAATTGCAATTTTTCGTGCAACCAGCCGCCCTACGCCATCCCCGGCGAGGAGCGCCGGAAGCTCCTCGCCGAAAGAGGCGTTCCCGTCTCCTACCGACACGCCCCGGTTGCGGGTTGGGAAAGCCAGCGGTTGTTGCGTAACGCCGGTCGCCCCCACCTAAGCCACCGTTCGCTTCGCGAACCGGCTGGAAGGAGCTGGGCCGATCGCAGACCCGGTGGCTACAGCCGGCAACCGCCCCTTCGCTCCCGCCGTTCCCCCAGCCGCCGTTCCCAAAGCGGGTCTTGCTTGAAGCAGGAGCTGGGGGTCGAAGCGCACGTGTCATTTGAAGCAATCATACACCCCGCCACCCGATCCTACAAGGCCAAGGGCAAGCGGCCGCCTCGCTGGGCAGCCGCTTGCCCTCTCTCTCCATCCCCCACCCTGCACTCGCCCCGGGCAACCGGTGGGGACGGACGGCCACGGTGGATGCCCTGTCGGACTGTCCCTATCGCGCCGGAGGACCGAGGCGCGGTCGCCGCTCCGTCCCCACCTGACGTTGCGGATCGATTATCCCCCAGCTTGCACGCGTGGTGTTTTCCCATGTGTTGCGTTTAGCTGCTGTTTTTTTGGACAGCTCGGCAACCCGACCCCGGGTGAACGGACAACTGAAAAGCAAACCAGCACGCCGCTCCGCTAGTAAGGGTCGTTATCAAGGGCTAAGTCACCCGGCGGTGACGCCCAGCTCCTCCAGCGCCAACGCCGCCTGGAGCTGGGCTGCACAGTTGCTGAGTTGGCGGCCAAGGCGGCTCTCGATCTCCCGCAGCCGGTAGGCGACGGTGCGCCGGTCTACCCCCAGCAGCTTCGCCGCTGAGGCGCCGTTGGAGCCGCAGGCAAAGTAGGCGCGCAGCGTTTCCCGCGCCTCCTTGCCGCTGATCCGCAGCCCGTCCAGGGGACCTAGCAGCTCGGCGACCAGACTACGCGCCAGCGCCGGCCGCTCCAGAAGGGCAGCGCAGATCGCCACATCGGCCCACCGGACGACCTTCGGCGCCCCCTCCCCCATCCGCTCCACCACCCTTGCCGCCGAGCGGGCCTGCTCGTGGGAGAGGCGGAAACCGGCCAGTTCGCTCTGGGGCTGGCCGATCGCAAACCGCGCTTCCCCCTGCTCCAGGGCTTCGATCAACGGGCCGATCGGCAACGCTCGGCCGGCCCCAAACCAGCCCCAGCTCTGCCCCGGTCTGATCGTCAGGGCAAGGACATCGACTCCCAGCCGGGCACCTGCTGCGATCAGCTCCCCGCGGCCGCTTTCTCCGATCGCAACCACGCCCAGGTGGTGCCTCCCTTCGAGGTCGTAACCCAGCACGGCCCGCTCCTCGGGGGGAACGGCAACCCCGCTGAGGAGGGCCCGCACCACCTCCAGCTGCCGCTGCTCCTGCGGGCTCACCTGCCGCAGCCGCTCCGCTGAGTACTCTTCCAGCACGGCGCTGATGATCTGGGCGCCAACGCGCTCCACGTCTTCCTGGAAGCGGCGGAGCTCCTCGGCTGTAAGGGGGACCTCCTGGGCGGCCACCATCCCTTCGACCTCCCAGATCACGACCTGCTTCCCCGCGGCAAGCCGCATCGCCAACGTCTCGGCACTGACCCCGAGCCGCGCCGCCCGCCTGCCCTGGGCCACCACCGCCTCGGGAACCTTTTCGATCGGTCCCCGTTCGAGGACGTTCAAACAGAAGGCTAAGGAGGCGGCGACAAGTGCCCGCGTCCCGGCGAGGTAGTCGGTTCGCTCGGTCAGCTCCGTCTCGGTTCCAACCTGGCGGACGGCCGCGTAGACCTTGTTCTCAAGGTCGGGAAGCCGCGCCCGCAGGCGGGCAAGGAGCAGTCCAAACTGGCCGCCCGCAGCTACGCTCCCTCCGTCCCCGGGGGAAAGGCCCCGGCCCTGCCCGTCTAGGCCAGCCTGCTCCCCTCCCACGCCTTCACGCACCAATAGGCCACCCTTCCGAACTCAACTCTTCGCTCCCACAGGCCGCGAGGCCTAGCTATAAACGTTACACGACCGCGGACTGGAAGGGAGGAGATAGGCCTAGCCGCCGCTAGCTACCGGCGTTCTGTTCGGCTTCCTGCAACCCCGAACCGGCGCTGCCAAGGCGACCGGCTGCAGGAATCCCAACCAGCAGGCAGGCTAGGGCAGCAACCAACAGCGCCAGGTGGACGTGGCTAGCGGTGGGGGCGGTTCCAACCGCCGCTCCAGCGAGGGCGGCGCCAACCCCCGCCCCCACCAACCGCCCTCCCGAGAGGAGGGCTGAGGTCCTGCCGTGAAGGGCGTCAGGGGTCGCGTTCAGCGCGGCCCGTGAGGTCGGCACGAAGAGGAGCCCCAGCCCCACGCCAACCGCAGCTAGCGGCAGGACCGTCGCGGGATCGTGCAACGGCATCCCCGGCACCGCCAGCACCACCAGGCCCAAACCGGCGAGGGAGAACCCCGCCAGCGCCGGCAGCCGCTCGCCCCGGGCGTCCGCCAACCGGCCGGCAACCGGGGCGCCTAGGCCGACGAGGAGGGCAACCAACAACAACGCCGCGGAGGCGGCAAGGGGGCTGTAGTGGGCGGTCCGCTGGAGGTACTGCTCCGCCAGGAAAAAGGAGCCGATCATCACCGCAAAGGTCAGGGCAGCGACCGCTGTAGCGCTGCGGACCGTCCCCGTGAAGACCCGCCCTTCCGCCGCTCCCCTTTCCCCACCACCCCTGGGCAGGAGCCGCGCTACAGCCGCCCCTGCCAACCCGCCAAGGACAAGCAACGTCCACCAAACCGCCCGCCAACCAGCGGCCGCGGTCACCAAGCCACCGAGCAGGGGGCCGATCAGGTTTGAGATCCCCGCCGCCGCCCCCCAGATCCCCAACGCCGTCCCCCGCCGCGTCGGCGGAAAGCCTGCAACCGCACCGGCAAGGGCGGCCGGCGACACCAGGCCTGCCCCCGCACCCTGAACCACCCGCCCTGCCACCAACACCCCGAAGGAGGGGGCGAGGGCGCCGCAGAGGACGCCGGCAGCAAAGACGGCAAGGCCGGCGAGGCCGGTCCGCCGCGACCCCCACCGATCAACCAGGGAGCCCCCCGGCCAAAGGAGGAGGGCGTAGGGGAGAAAGTAGGCGGTAAGCACCGCTGAGCTGGTGCCGCTGGAGACGTGCAGTTCCCTGGCCACGGTGGGCAGCGCGACGGTGATCACCGTCCCGTCTAGCTGCAGCAGCGCTGCCGCACCGGTGGCAGCGGCCAGCCCAAGCCAAGCGGCGCGGTGAACGGTCGAGCTACCGGCAGAGGTTGGAGCACTCGGGGGCCGTTTGGGCCGCTGGCGGAGGCTGGTCACCACAGGAAGTATTGCGGCTTCGACCGCCACCGGCGCCGCTGCGGTGGCGGGAGAACAGCCACAGGCAGAACAGCAACCCAGCCGCCAGCAGTCCCTTGCCGACCCACGAGCTAACCACCTGCCAAGCGGAGCCGGCTGCAACGCCAACGCCGATAAAGGCCGCCGCCCAGATCCCGCAACCGGCTGCGGTGAGGAGGGTAAACGGGAGCAGCGGCAACCGGGCCGCCCCTGCAGGTAGGGAGATGAAGGTCCTTGCAAGGGGGGTCAGGCGAGCGAGAAAGACCGCCCGCAAGCCGGACCGCGAGACGGGCTGCGCAAACCGCTCCAGGGCCCGCTTCAGGGCGGGGACCCGGCCCAGCAGCCCGCTTGCACCGAGGCCGTAGGCGAGCAGCGAGCCGACGACGTTGCCAGCGGTCGCGGCAAGGATCGCAAGCCAAGGGGAGAGCCAGCCCTGGCGGACGGCAACCCCCGCTGCGATCAGCGTCACCTCGCTGGGCACCGGGATGCAGGCGCTCTCCGGCACCATCAGGAGAAATACCGCGACTGCGCCGTAACGGCTGACTAGCGAAGCCATCGCTCACCCCCTGGGGCGTGGGGAGGGCCGGGTGGGGGCGGCGGTGGTGGGTGGTGGCCAGGTGGGTGAGGTGGTGGCGGAGGTGCCCCCTTCAGCGGGGGCGGCGGACGGCGGTAGCCAAGCGCTGCTTGGACCGAGGAGGGCCGCCACCGCTTTCCCCCGCGAGGGGTCTTCACCCCTTCGGCGTTAAGGCGGTCTGCGATCGCCTTCGGGCCAAGGCCAAGCTCAGCCAGCTCCTGGATCCGGGCGTAGAGGGCAGGATCGAGCTCGGCAAGGCCAGGACGGCCCTTCCGCTTCCGACGGGGGTGGCCCGCTTGCTCGTAGCGAGCAAGCTCCTTCAATACCCCGACCAGCTCTGGGTTGGCGGCGGTGTCGAAGGGGGGATCTGCGCAGAGGAGCTGGGAACCGGCCTGCTCCAGCCATTCAACTAAGGCGACCAGCTCCCGCAGGGAGGAGGCGACCAAGGCAAGCTTGGTCGTGGCGAGGGCCGCCGCCTCGCCGCGGGCGATCCGCTGCAGCGCTGGGATAAGCGCCCCCTGCTCCCCCTCCTCTTGGACCCATACGGTCTCTACTATGTCTAGGTGGGCAAAGACCCCCTCGGCGAGGGCGGTCGGCCCAGGCAAACGGTCTGCGATCAACACAGCCTTTACGGTCACACCACGATTATACGCAAATAATTTGCGTATAGACTAGGCCGATCGGGGGAGCCGTCTGGCAGACTTGGGGCCGTGAGCTACCTCCTTGCCGAGGCCACGGCCCTTCTCCCCTCAACCGCGCCACGAGGGAGCCGGTAGTTGGTCCTTGCGGCCACCCCCTACGCCCTCCTTCCCGTAGCGGTAACCGTCCTGCCCCTTGCCGGCTGCGGCCTCCTCTTCCTCGGCCGCCAGCGGGCCCTTGCCCGGCAGGGGGTTTCCGTCGGCCGCTCCATCACCGGACTGTTCTTCGTTGGGCTGGCCGTTGCGGCAGCCGCTGCCCTCGGCCTCGCCCACGCCGCCCGGACCTCCCTCACCAACCATGAACTGCGGCTGCTCGCCCTCTGCGAACTGGCGGCGATCCCCCTTGCGGTTGCCATCTACAGGCTTCCCAAGGGGAGGGCGTGGAAGGGGTTGCGGCAACGGTTGGGGGGCCTGACCGCCCCGCTGCTCTGGCTGTTGAACCTCTACATCTGGCATCTAAGGCCGGTCCTGGAGGCGGGCCTTCACCACCCGACGGTAGAAGCGGTGGAGGGGTTGAGCTACCTTGCTGCCGGCACCAACCTCTACCTCGCCCTGCTGGTTGGACCAACCCGCCCCTCCTCCGCTCCAGAGCTCTCCCGGCTCCTCCAGACCGTTATCGCCAGGGGAGGTGCGATCGTCCTGGCAAACCTGCTGCTCTGGGCAAGCCACGCCTCCTACCCGTTCTTTATCGGCCCCGACATCCGCCGCCAGACCTCGCCCCTTGTCGACGAGAACATCGCTGGGGCGGTCCTCTTCTTCATCCAGCTACTAAACCTGTTGGCGATCGGGACCTGGACCTACCTCCGGGTCCGGGCACGCACCGCGCCGAGCGGTAGCGGTGCCGAGACCCTAGGCAGCCCGCAGGCGGGAGGGACGGACGGCAGCCCCTCTTCCGTCCGCCCCTTTACGCGCGTTGGCCGCCCCTAAGACAGCCAACGCTTCCTCGGCCAGCTGCGGCCAGGGGGTCCCGGGCTTGGAGAAGAAGTAGCCCTGCCCGAGTGGGACGCCGAGCTCAAGGAGCCGCTCCAGCTCCTCAACCGTCTCAACCCCCTCTGCGACAAGGAGACAGTCGACCCGGTCGGCGTAGGTGACGAGCGCTTCGACCAGGGCGGCCCGCTCCGGATCCCGATCGATCCCGGTCACAAGCGCCCGGTCGAGCTTCAGGTAGCTGGGATGGACAACCGTTACCTGGCGCAGTCCGGAGTACCCCGCCCCCATGTCGTCGACCGCAAGGCGTGCCCCCCGTTCGCGCAGCGGCTTGACCGCAGCGGAAAGGGCGGCGTCGCTATGCACCAAGGCCTCCTCGGTGACCTCGATGATCAGCCCCGAGAGGTCGTCGAGCGCGGAGAGCATCTGGAGCGTCCGGCGGTCCAGCAGGACCGGCGCAGAGACGTTTACCGCTAACCGGGCTACCTTCTGCGGTCGCAGCTCCAAGAGCCGGAGCGCCTCGCGGACGCAGGCCCGCTCAAGCGCCTCCCGCTCCCCAAGCTCATCGGCAAGCGAGAACCAGTGCAGGGGGCTGCCCTGGCCGCCTGCGCCGAACCGGGCTAGCGCCTCGTAGGCATGGATCTCCCCGGTCCGCATGTCGACGATCGGCTGGACCGCCATTGCCAGCCCTTCCCCGCCGACGATCCGGGCAAGTTCCGCCCGGGCGTTGGACATCCCCTGGCCAGAGAGGGAGCTGCCGGCGTAGACAGTGAGCCGGTTCTGGCCACCGCTCCGCTTCGAGACGCGCAGGGCGATATCGGCTGCCCGCAACAGCGACTCGGCGTCCCCGCCGTCGCGGGGCGCAAAGGCGATCCCAACCGACCCCGAGATCCCCCGCCCCCCCTCGCTGCCCTTCGGCAGGCCCGCCCAGACCCGTCTTGCCGTCTCCTCAGCATGGTCTCCCACCACCAGCGCGAACTCGTCCCCGCCAAGCCGTCCGGCTACCTCCCCTCCGAGGCCGCTGCCGGCTCCCTCCCGGCGCAGCAGCTCGCCGACGCTCACCAACAGGGCGTCCCCAGCGGCGTGGCCTGCCGTCTTGTTGACCGCCTCGAAGTCGTCGATGTCGAAGAGCAGCAACGCCAGCGGCCGTTGGGCTGTGGCAGCGCGGGCCAGCTCTTCGAGGCGGCGCCTGAAGGCGGCGCGGGAGAGGAGGCCGGTGAGGTCGTCGTGGTCGGCGTCGTAACGGGCCCGGGCGAGGAGGTAGTTGAGCTCGCTGGTCAGCTTCCCGGAGACGTACATCATCCCGATCGCCGCTAGCAGCAGCCCCAGGTAGTTGTCGGTAAGCCGCTGTTCAAAGGCGATCGGCGCCACCAAGGCAGCAATGACCACCGTCCGGCCCATCCAGTGGAGCCTTCCCCCTCTTGCGACAACGCCGGCGGCAAGGCTGACCAGCCACAGCACGGAAAGGGAGGAGACCCGCTGCGCCTGGACGGAGACGATCAAAACAGAGGCGGTCCCAGCAAAGGCTTCCTCGATCTGGAGCAGCATCGGCGAGGGGGCCTGGGCGTGGATCAAGCCGGTAACGATCACGACGGCGAACCCAGCGGCGGCAAGCATCGGATGGGGGACGAGGTTGGTCTCCGCTAAAGCCAGGGAGATCCCTACCGCTCCGGCGACCGCCCGCGTTACGGCAGCCGCCCGTCTCGCTTCGCGGGCGTGCTGATCTGGTTGCCTTGTCGTCACGAGAACCCGGTCGGCAGCAGCCGGCGCTCCCTTGACCAAGCGAGCCGATTAACGGTCGATTCGCTGATCGAACCTGACCTTTTGCCCGCTTTGCAACCTTGGCGCTCCCCTAACGGCGGCTGGCGGAGGCAACGAGGCGGCCAAGCCTGCGCTGCACCTCCCGCAGTTCGTCGCGCAGCACCGCCGCCTCCTCAAACCGTAGCTCCTCAGCGGCGGCAAGCATCTGCTCCTCGAGCTCGACCGCAACCTTTTCAAGCTCGGCGGTGGAAAGGGTCTCCAGCTTCCGGCCCTTGACCGCACGCCGCTGCTTGCGGGGCGTGGGGGCCTCGCCGCGGAGCAGTTCGGTGATGTCTGTTACCCCCTTGACAACCGTCTTGGGGGTGATCCCGTGGCGGCGGTTGTAGGCGATCTGGATCGCCCGCCGGCGGTTGGTCTCGGCGATCGCCGCCCGCATCGCCTCCGTTTCCCGATCGGCGTACATGATCACCTTCCCAGCGGCGTTGCGGGCCGCCCGACCGATCGTCTGGATCAACGAGGTTTCGCCGCGCAGAAACCCCTCCTTGTCAGCGTCGAGAATCGCCACCAGCGATACCTCCGGCAGGTCAAGCCCCTCCCGCAGCAGGTTCACGCCAACCAGGACGTCAAACTCACCGAGCCGGAGCCCGCGGATGATCTCGATCCGCTCCAAGGTCTCGATCTCGGAGTGGAGGTAGCGGACCCGGAACCCCATCTCCAGCAGGTACTGGGAGAGGTCTTCCGCCATCTTCTTGGTGAGGGTTGTCACCAGCACCCGCTCGTCCCGCTCGATCCGCGCCCTGATCTCGTTCATCAGGTCGTCGATCTGCCCCTCCGTTGGCCGCACCACCACCTCCGGATCGACGATCCCGGTCGGCCGCACGATCTGTTCGACGATCCGGGAGGAGTGCTCCCGCTCGAACGGTCCAGGGGTGGCGGAGACAAAGACGATCTGTCCGGTGATCGAGAGGAACTCAGCAAAGGTCTGGGGACGGTTGTCGAGGGCGGAGGGAAGCCGGAAGCCGTAGTCGACCAGGGTCTGCTTCCGAGACCGATCCCCCTCGTACATCCCCACCAGTTGGGGAACGGTCTGGTGGGACTCGTCGATGAAGCAGATGAAGTCTGGGGGGAAGTAGTCGATCAGACAGTACGGCCGCTCCCCGGGGGCGCGGCCGTCGAGGATCCGGGAGTAGTTCTCGATCCCGGAGCAGTAGCCGACCTCGCGCAGCATCTCGATGTCGTAAAGGGTGCGCTGGCGGAGGCGGTGGGCCTCTAAGGTCTTGCCTTCCCGCTCCAGCTGGGCACACCGCTCCTCCAGTTCCCGGCGGATCTCAGCGCAGGCCTCCTCCAACGTCCCCTCGGCGATGTTGTAGTGGGTTGCAGGCCAGATCCCTACGTACTCGAGGGGCGGTCCCACCAGCTCCCCGGTAAGGGGGTCAAACCGCTGGATCCGCTCCACCTCGTCCCCAAAGAAGGTGATCCGCAGCGCCTCCTCGGCGGCCGCTGGCACAAGCTCCACAACCTCCCCCTTGACCCGAAAGGTGCCCCTTTTCAGGACCGTGTCGTTGCGGACGTACTGCATCCGCACCAACCGCCGGAACAGCTCCTCGCGGTCGACCTCCTCCCCAGCCCGGAGGATCACCGTGCTTTCCCGGTAGGCGGCCGGCGAGCCAAGGCCGTAGATACACGAAACGGAGGCGACGACGATCACGTCCCGGCGGGCGAAGATCGCGGCGGTAGCGGAGTGGCGGAGCCGCTCGATCTCGGCGTTGATCGAGGCGTCCTTCTCGATGTAGAGGTCGCGGGAGGGAACGTAGGCCTCCGGCTGGTAGTAGTCGTAGTAGGAGACGAAGTACTCAACGGCGTTTTCGGGGAAAAAGGTCCGGAACTCGTTGCAGAGCTGGGCGGCAAGGGTCTTGTTGTGGGCGATCACCAACGCCGGCCGCTGGACGGCAGCGATCACCCCTGCCATCGTCATCGTCTTGCCGGTTCCCGTCGCCCCCAGCAGGGTTTGAAACCGCTCCCCAGCTTCGATCCCCTCGGCCAGTTCAGCGATCGCCTTCGGCTGGTCGGCGGTAGGCGTAAAGGCTGGATCGAGACGGAACGGTGGCATCCCCTCCAACCTAGCGCCGGCAGCGCTTTAGGGGCTGCCGAGCCGATCGGCGTAGGTGTCGCGGTAGGCTTGCCGGGCGGAGAGGATCGACGCCACATATACGCGGGTCTGGGGGTAGCCGATCCACGCGAGGCCGAACGGGGAGTGGGCCTGCCGGGCCCGGACTAACCACCTTTCAACTGGGCCTTCCCCGGCGTTGTAGGCAGCAAGGGCTGCCTCTAGATCGCCGCCGAACCGGTGCAACAGGTAGGCGAGATAACGGGCGCCGAAGGCGATGTTTAGGGAGGGCGCGGCAAGGGCGGCGGGGCTGGGGTCGGGCAGCCTTGCCCGGCGGGCGATCGCTGCTGCGGTGCTCGGCTCGACCTGCATCGGTCCCACCGCGCCGGCGCTGGAAGCCCGAGGGCGGAACCGGGTCTCGACATAGATCACCGCCGCAAGCAGCGCCGGTTCGATCCCGTTGGACTGGGCAGCGGTGCGGATCGCCTGGACGTAGGAGAGGGGCAACACAAGGGAGCGCAGCGGGCTGCCCACCCGCTTGCCAAAGACGGCAACGACCACGAACAGCGCAACAAAAGCGCTGAGGACCAGCGCCGCCCTTCTACCCCTGCTCACGGATCGAGCTGCTGCAAGACCTCGGTGAGGGCGGCGCGAAGCTGGTCGAGGTCGCCGTCGTTACGGACCACAAAGGTCGCCCGCCGCGCCTTCTCCTCTGCGGAGAGCTGCCGCTGTGCCCGGGCCGCCCGGGCGATGTGGGTGCGGTCCTGGGTCCGGGCAGCGATCAACGCTGGATCGGTAAGGATCGCAACCGTCGCATCGCAGCTGCGGTCCATCCCGGACTCGAAGAGCAGCGGTGTCTCCACCACCGCCGCCTTCGGCCGGGGTCGCTCCTCCCGGACCAACGCATACCAGACCGCAACCCGCTCGCCGACCAACGGCCAGACCGTCCGCTCCAACCACCGCCGCTCCTCCTCGTCGGCAAAGACCCGTTTGGCGACCTCGTCCCTGCTCACCACCCCGTCCACAAGCACCCCCTCTCCCCACCGCTCGACCAGCCTTTCCTTGAGCCGGTCGCAGCCGTAAAGGTTGTGGACGACCCGATCTGTGGAAAGCACCCTTGCGCCGAGCTGGGCGAGGATCTCCAACGCCGTCGTCTTCCCGGCCCCCATCGCCCCGGTCAGACCGATCAGGGGAACCTCCCGTTTCTTCAGCTGCTGGATATCTGGCGCTGCCTTGGTCTCGCCCATGGCACCGCCCGCGCGCTAGGCCTCGGTCGGCTCCGCCTGCTCAGCGGCCTCCTCGCCGGCCGCCTCCAGCTCACCCTCGCCTGCCGCCTGGGACTGCTCCTCCACCTGGCCCTCGGCTTGGGGCTCCTCCTCGGCAGCTGGAGCGGCTTCGGGCAGCTGGAGCTGCTCTCCAGCCTGCTTTACAGAGAGGGAGAGCCGACGCCGCTCGCTGTCGATCTCGATGATCTTGACGTGGAGCAGGTCCCCTGGGGAGAGCACCTCATTGGGGTTCTCGATATGCCGCTCGGAAAGCTCGGAGACGTGGACCAAGCCCTCAACGCCGTCAAGGATCTCGACGAAGGCGCCGAACGGGACGACCTTGGTCACCTTCCCCTCCAGGACATCTCCGACATGGTAGGTGTTGACCAGCCGGTCCCAGGGGTCTTCCTGGGTCTGCTTGAGGCCAAGCGAGATCCGCTGCCGCTCCCGGTCGACGTCAAGCACCTTCACCTGCACGACCTCGCCGATCGAGAGGACCTCGCTGGGGTGGCGGACGTGGGACCAAGAAAGCTCGGAGATGTGGATCAACCCATCGATTCCGTCGAGATCGACAAACGCCCCGAAGTCGACGACGTTTGAGATCCGCCCCTCGACCACCATGCCTGGCTCGAGGCGGTCGATGATCCGCTGCCGAACCTCTTTGCGCTCCTCCTCGAGGACCGCCCGCCGGGAGAGCACGACGTTGTTGCGGGCCCGGTTGAGCTCGATTACCTTCGCTTGGACCTTGGTCCCAAGGAACTGGTCCAGCTGGGGGACCCGGCGGATGTCGACCAGGGAGGCGGGCAGGAAGCCACGGATCCCGAGATCGACGATCAGCCCCCCTTTGACGACCTCGATCACCTCCCCTTCCACCGTTGCCCCGGTCCGGGCTGCCTCTTCGACCTGCCGCCAGGCCTGCTCGAACCGCGCCCGCTTTTTAGAGACGATCATCCGGCCGTCCTGGTCTTCCTTGACCAGCACCATCACCTCGATCTCATCCCCTAGGGAGACCTCTTGGTGGGGGTCGACGGTCCGGCGGATCGAGAGCTCGGAAAGGGGGATCACCCCCTCCGACTTGTAGCCGACGTCAACGAGGACCTCGTCCTTGTCGATCCGCACCACCTTCCCCTTGACGATGTCCCCCTCCTCCAGGGGACGGAGCGTCGCCTCGTAGTTGGGGACAAGCCTGCCGTCGATCTCGATCAAGAGGTTTGCGGACGCCGCCTCCCCACCAGCGGTCGGCTCCGTTTGCTGCTCTATCAGTGCGTGCACCAGCGGTAGCCTAGCGCAGCGGTACCGCCCGCCGACCTTTCCTCCCCTATCCTTGCCCTTCGATGCCACGTCGGGCGACGATCTGGGGCGAGCAGCGAACCCCCCTTCAAGCCGACTGCGAGGTCTTGATCTGCGGCTCCTCCTTCGCCGGGCTGGCCGTAGCCCGCGCCCTTGCCGGCAGCGGCGCCAAGGTCCTTGTAGTCGACCGTTACGCCCTTGGCGACCGCCAGACCTCGGCCTGCGCTACCCCTACCGCTTGGCTAAAGGCCCTCTCTCTCGAGGAGACGATCCTCGACACCTTCTGGGAGCTGGTTGCCCACACCCCAACCGGCACAACCCACTGGCCCCTCCCCTTCTCCTTCTCCACCTTTGACTACCCAGCCCTCTGCCAGGGCCTGTGGGAGCAGGCAGGCCTGCCCGACGACGCCTACCAGATCGCCACGGTAAAGGGCTTTGCCGACGGCGCCGTCCAAACCGACCGGGGCGAGCTGAGGGCCGCGCTGGTCGTAGACGCCTTGGGGTGGCGACGGGTACTTGGGGAGGGGGAGCCGATCCAACCCCCCAACGCCTTCCTCTCCAGAGGGCTGGAGGTGGAAGCCCCAGGGGAGGGGAGGGGGATGGAGCTTTGGCTCGACCCCAGCTACGTCCGTGCCGGCTACAGCTGGTCGTTCCCTGCCGCTGGCAAGCTCCGGGTCGGCTGTGGGTCGTTCTGGCCCCGCCACCACGTCCGCCAACCGACCGAGCGGCTTGCGGCGCAGCTGGGCTTGCCAGCCGACCGGTTCCACGGAAACTGGATCCCCCACCGGATCAGGCCAGCGGTGGAAGGGGAACGGTTCTTTGTTGGCGACGCCGCAGGCCACTGCCTGCCGGTAACGGCCGAGGGCATTAGGACCGCCTTCTACTTCGGCCTCTACCTCGGCCTCCAGCTGCGGGAGGTCCTTTCCGGCCGCAAGGACCGCGCCGCCGCCCTCGCCGCCTACGCCTCCTTCCACCAACGCCACGCCTGGATCTACAACCGCCTCCTTGCGGTCCAGCGGGCAGTCGGCTACCTGATGCCAACGGCTGCCGTCCGCGGGTTGGTGCGGGCGCTGGGCAACCGGCAGCTGTCGCTGTGGGCGTTCCGCCACTACTACCGGATCGCCCCCCCTCCCGCCCAGCCGCTTGGCCCTGGCGCCCAGGTCGCCGCCATCGTCGGCGCGTTGGGCCGCTAACGGCGCACCACCAACACGGCGCCGGCGATCAGCAGCACCAACCCAGCGATCCGCGCCGCCCCGATCGGCTGGCGGGGAAGGCCTAACAGCCCAAAGCGATCGATCGCCACCGAGACCGCTAGCTGGCCGGCGATCACCACCGCCGTCAGAGCGCTCGCCCCAAGCACTCGCACGGTCACCAACGCAACCGCGACGTAGACGGCGCCGAAGAGGCCGCCCAGGAGCGCCCAGGGCGGTGCTTTGGCGGCAAACCGCAGCGCGGGCAGGCCGCCCTTAGCAAAGGCTGTGGTCAGCAACAGGAGGGCTGCCGTCCCTACCAGGAAGGAGAAGGTGGCTGCCTGCAGCGAGCCGACGGAGCGGGCAAGCCGGTTGTTCACCGGCGCCTGCATCCCAACCAAGCACCCTGCAACAACCGCCAGCGGGACCGCAACTGTCGTGCCCATCCGCCTCACTTCGCCTCAAGCCAGTTCTTGCCGACGCCAACCTCGACCACAAGCGGTGGCTGGTAAGGCCAGACCCCAACCATCTCCCGCTCGATCAGCTCCTTGGCCCGGTCTACCTCCTCCGGCAGGGCCTCGAACAGAAGCTCGTCGTGGATCGTCAAAAGGAGCCGGGTCGAAAGGCCCTCCTGCGCAAGAGCGTTGTAGCAGCCGATCATCGCTAGCTTGATGATGTCAGCTGCGGTCCCCTGGACGACGGTGTTGATCGCCAGCCGCTCCCCGGCAGCCCGCAGCTGCTGGTTGGGGGATGAAAGCTCCGGGAGCGGCCGCCAGCGACCAAAGGCGGTCCGGACGTACCCTGCCTGCTTCGCTTTGCTGACGGTGTCGGCGATGAACTGGGCGACCTTAGGGAAACGGCTGAAGTAGGCGTCGATAAACTCCCGCGCCTCCTCGCGGGGGATGTTGAGGCGGTCCGCAAGGCCGTAGTCGGTAAGGCCGTAGACGATCCCGTAGTTGACCATCTTCGCCTTCGAACGCAACCGCTCGTCGACGGCGGAGGTGGGGACCCCAAACACCTCCGCTGCCGTGGCGGTGTGGACGTCTTCACCGCGGGCGAAGATCTCCGCTAGCGCCTCCTCCCCTGCAGCCCAGGCAAGGACCCGGAGCTCGATCTGGGAGTAGTCTGCCGAGATCAGGAACCACCCCTCTTCGGCGCAAAAACAGCGGCGGATCTGACGGCCCAGCTCGGTCCGGACCGGCACGTTCTGGAGGTTGGGGTTGGTGGAGGAGAGGCGGCCGGTCTGGGCGGCGGTTTGAACGAAGGTGGTGTGGAGCCGGGAGCGATCGTCGACCAAATTTGGCAGGACGTCGAGGTAGGTCTTGATCAGGGTTGTAAGCTCCCGGTAGCGCTCGATCAAGGGGACGATCGGGTGGGTATCGCGGATCGCTTGGAGGACTCGGGCGTCGGTCGAGTACCCGGTCTTCCCCCGCCGCCGCTTCGGCAAGCCAAGCTTCTCGAAGAGGATCCGGCCGAGCTGCTGCGGAGAGGAGATCAAGAACCGCTCGCCGGCGAGCTCGTAGATCCGCTCTTCCAGCTCCCTAAGCTCCTTGCGAACGGCCTTTGCCACCTCTTCAAAGGCCTCCACGTCAAGCCGGATTCCAACCCGCTCCATCGCCCGCAAGATCCGCACCAGCGGCAGCTCGATCCGCTCTAAGACCTCGGTTAGGCCATGCTGGGCAAGCCGCTCCCGCTGCCAGCTGGAAAGGGCCTTCACGCGCAGCGCTGCTGCAGCAGCCCCCTCCCCCGAAACCCTCACCCCGGCTGCAGCGCAGAGCTCCCCAAGCGGGTAGTGGCGGCGGCCAGGCTCGAGCAGGTAGCCGGCAAGGGCGGTGTCGAAGGCAAGGTTGGGCGGTACCTCCCCAAGCTCCTTTGCGCCGTGCACCGTCAGCGCAGCCTCTGCAGCAGCTGCAACGACCGCTTCAGGGCTTGGTGCCGTGCCCCGGTAGAGGCGGTCCCCTTCCAGGGAGGCAAAGGCGAACTCCACCCCCTCCTCTTCTCCAAACAGCCTGCCTTGCACCTCCCCGCCTACCGCCAACGCCCAGCTCCCGTTCCGCAAAAGGTCAGGGAGCTTCGCCAACGGCACCTCCTCCCCCTCCGGCCCCGGCCGGTCCACCGGACCAGCTGCGCCGTTCCCCTTCTTCAGCGCTCCTTCAAGGAGGGATAGCGCTTGCCGTAGCTCGTAGCGGGCGAAGTGGTTTTGGACCTCCTCGAGGTCTGGCTGGACCGCTTCCGCATCGGCTGGGGAGAGGTCCAGCTGGAGGTCGTCCCTAGCCCTCGCTAGCTCCTTGGACAGCCGGGCCTGATCGGCGAAGGCCTCGAGCGCCTCCTGGCGTTTCTTGCCCCCCACCTCTGCTGCGTGGGCCAGCACCTCCTCCAGAGAGCCGAACCGCTGCAACAGCTGGGCTGCCGTCTTCTCCCCGATCCCGGGGACGCCAGGGATGTTGTCGGAGCTGTCCCCCTTGAGGCCGTAAAGATCAGGGATCAGCTCTGGGGGGACGCCAAACCGCTTTTCGACCTCGGCGCGGTCGTAAAGCTTGGTCTCGGAGAGGCCCCGGCCGGTCGCCAGCACCTTCACCACCCCTTGCGGGTCAACCAGCTGGAGGGCGTCCCGGTCGCCGGTGACAACCACAACCTCGATCGGCGGCTGGGCCTCCCGAGCCTTCCGGGCCAGTGTGGCGATCACGTCGTCCGCCTCACACCCCTCGACGGCGACGTTGCGAAACCCGACCACCTCGGCAAGTTCTTCCGCAGCCGGCCACTGCTCGGACAGCTCGGGGGGGCGGGCCTGCCGGTTTGCTTTGTAAGGGGAGTAAAGCTCCTCCCGACCGGAGCTCCCCCGGTCCCAGACGACAAACCCCCGCGCTACGCCGTGCTCCCCGATCAGCTTCGCCAGCATCGAGACGAAGCCGTGGAGGGCGTTTGTTGGCATCCCGTCCGAGGTCGAAAGGTTCTGCCTGATCGCGTAGAAGGCCCGGTAGAGGAGGGAGGGTCCGTCGATCAGGTAAACGGGGGCTGAAGGCGTGCTGTTCGACGTTGATGCCATCCCCTGTCCGCGCACTTTAGAGTGCGAGCTATGAACGGGACGCCAAGCGCACAGTACAGGCTGACGGTAAGGGTGCGCCTTGACGAGCAGCTGACCAAGGTCACCGACGTCAGCGAG